>ODAJ012115693.1_pt1 | contig 29615 bp, 25 predicted proteins | sample 1539241 | NCBI WGS metagenome assembly ODAJ01 (sample SAMN02144231, study PRJEB22623) | gut metagenome | biome: sheep rumen | host: Ovis aries | place: New Zealand
CGCAGCACAAGCCCATCCTGAAGCGCCTGTAACGTGGCACCCGAATTGTTGAGCGTCTCATCATCTGCAAGAGGGACACATTCATAATAGATCTGTTTTTCAAGTATCTTGTCAAGTGTTTTCTTACGACGTGCCCATTCCTTTGCAAGTGAAGAACCGCCTAATTCCTCCGCCAGACTTTCCGGCATTGTCGATAAGGAAAGCGATGGGAAGATGGCTGTAAGGCCTTTGGAACACGCAGGCACGCTGTAGTGCTCTGTGATCTGCATTAACGGCCGGCATTGCTCTGACAATGAACGGAAGGTTTCTAGACATTCCGAAAGAACGTCAGGCATGGTGACATAGCGGTAACGGCCGTTCTGTTCTGTGCCGATTATATGGCTTGCCAGGATACAGGCCTGCCCCGGATTCAGGAACAGCGTATAAGAAAAGCGGCTTCCTGCAGGCATCGGATGGTAATAAGACTCGATCTTGCCGGACATATAGAGCGGGAGCCAGGAGATAATGGCCTCGTTCATCTGATCAAGGCTGCGGTCAATGTTATGTATGATGCTTATTTTCGTGCCGTTTTTTGTGCAGGCGGTCATAAGCGCAGCCCAATTTAACCGAAACTCCGGGTCTTCGACCATCCATTCCATGGACTGGTCGGAGTAAAGCAGAAGCTCTTTTGCCCGGCTTTTTGCGGCGTTTCCAAGAAAGCGCAGCACGGCGGTGCGCAGCCCCTCATAGCCTTCATACAGATACCGCGTGTCGTTTAAGATATGTGCCGGAACCACTTCGTCGGGATCGGGCAAAAGGACATTGTTTTTGGCCGAAAAGCTGTCGAAGCTCTCTGACAGCCGTTCCGCAGCATAGGCTTCTATCGTATACAGTTCGTCAAAACCGCAGAGCCATTGATGAAAGGCTTCACGGTCAGGCTTGTCTGCGGGAACGTGCATCAGTATGGCAAGCTCCTCAGTTTTCTTTAAGCTTTTCAGACGTTCCCAGAGAACCGAAGTAATCCTTCTTGCAATGACCGGATTCGAATTCGGGGTACGGACTCCGGAGCGGAAGCGGCTGATGAGAGAGGTGTCCACATTGACAAGATGACTGAACTGAATGTTGGATAATTCTGCAAGCTGCATGGCGGAGTCAAGCCGCATACCGAAGGTTTTGCAGTCGGGCTTTTGCTTATGAGAGGAGCGGGATCGTTTCTGAGGGGTTTTTTTGGGGATATTCTGCCCCTCATAGATCCATTCGATCATTGCTGTTTTTATCGCCTCTGCAGAGGCATCCGCCGGAGCGCCGATCAGAACACAAAGCTCTTCTAACCTGTTCTGGTCATCCATATAGAGATATATCCCGGTTGAGATTTTTCGTATGGTAGGCGAAGTTTTCGGCGGGATTCTGCGGCCGCTTCGGAGCCTGCTGAAGGACGAGGCATCCATTCCGGCCAGGTCTGCGATTTTTCGGTTGCGTGTCCCGGTCATTGCCATGATCTGATTGAAGCGTTCCGTAAACATTTGAAAAAAACCCCCAAAAACGTTATCGACATATTGCTTGCAAAAAAGTTTCGGGTTAAGCTCCAAAGGAGCGCCGAAACATTTCTGCAAGCGGCTGATATGAACGAATCTCCAATATATAATAGCATAACATTTATTGAAAAACTTGCCAAATTTAATTCTTCATTGAAAAATTAGTGTGGCAAGTTTTTCTGAGTATAACTGATGCTATAATTAACTGATATCGTAAACCTGTTAATGGAAATCACTGCTGTTCTGTTCCGGTGCACGTACGTTGCTTAATCCGGAACTAATACGTAAATGGAATAACGAGTGAACGCGTACAAGAACGGATATCGTTATTGGACGCCGTTTATTGATGGATAGGAGGGATATAGCCATGAAAAAGACTATTTTTGCGGGAGTACTGATGCTGTTGCTTTCTGTATCGCTGACAGCCTGCGGCGACAGTGGGGACGTTATGGAAATCGATGAGGACACGATGGCCATGCTGCGGGAGGCGGAGGCGAATGGGGAGCTCGATCTTAGCGATCTGCAGGAAGAGCAGGGAATCCCGGCGGAAGCAAAGGACTCCGGAAATTCCGGAGGTTTAGTGGGACAGTTTGCCCAAACAAAAACCCCGGATGAAGATCACGCAACCGATGCTTTTCCGGTGATCTGGTCAAGCTTCAATACTTATATCCGATTGGACATCCCACAAGGGAAGCCCCTGGGATGTGAAGGGGGATGATTACTTTGATGGCCCTGACGGTGATGTGTTCGACCTGAGCGAATATGAGGATGAGTGGATCGGGGAATACGGCGGCAACCTGGAGGATAAGCTGGCGGAGCGGCTGAACACCAAGGTAGGGACAGGAGTTTATGGGGATTCAAAGGTGATCTGTGACGGGGCGATCGAATTCTACCCGGCTGTCGACGGATCCGGTTTCTTCGTCTGGGTTTATGAGCCTGTGAACCGCTTCTCCGTGTACGGTATTTCTGTTGGGATGACGGAGGATAATGCAGTCGCGAATCTTAAAGCGAACAATCTTTCCAAACAGGAAGACGGCGAAAACGGCATATATTCCAATGATTTCGACAAGTTCTATGTCAGCTATGACGCAAAAGACGGAATTATCACGAAGGTTACCTATGTGAAGATATATGAATGACAGAGTCATGAATAAAATATGAGGAGTATCTGATGGAAAATGATGTTATAAGCTCGGTGTGGCCCGAATGGTCGGTCGTAAAGCAGCTTGGAAAGGGAGCCTACGGGGTTGTATATGAAGCGGTGAGAACGGATTATACCGTGGAAAGCAAGGCCGCGATCAAGGTTATCAAGATCCCGGCGAATGACTCCGAGATTGAGTCGCTCAGGGCGGACGGGCTTTCCGAGGACGATACCAGATCCTATCTTACAGGAATAGTCAACGATTTCGTTGGCGAGATCCAGCTCATGGAATCCCTTAAGGGTATCCAGAATATTGTCAGCGTTGAAGATTATAAGGTGGTTGAGCATAAGGACAGAGTGGGATGGACAATACTTATTAGGATGGAGCTGCTTACGCCTTTAAACGCCTTTATCGGGGACGATATGCTCCCGGAAAAGGCGGTTTTAAAGCTCGGGGTGGATATCTGCTCCGCCCTTGAGATCTGTGCCATGAAAAAGGTCATCCACCGTGATATTAAACCTGAGAATATTTTCATTAACGAGTTTGGGGATTATAAGCTGGGGGATTTCGGAGTAGCAAGGAAGCTTGAAAATGTGGCGGGGGCCCTCTCCCAGAAGGGGACCTATAATTATATGGCCCCGGAGGTGGAAAAGGGTACTTCCTATAATGAAACAGTGGATTTGTATTCACTGGGGCTGGTGCTTTACCGCTTCCTTAACAGGAAGATGCTGCCGTTCTTAACTCCTCAGACAAATTTGAGTCCAAATGAGCGTATGGCTGCCGTAAGAAGAAGGCTTGACGGGGAGCCCCTTCCCGCGCCCGCTGATGCTTCGCCTGGGGCAGCAGGCGTCATTCTCAAGGCCTGCGCCTTTGATCCGGGGCAGCGCTACAGGACGGCTTCTGAGATGAAACGGGCGATAAACGCGGTGCTCTACGGCAGACCGGCTCCTGCCAATAATGCGGGCAGTGTACCGGGCGATGCGGGACAGCAGCAGGCTGCTGTTACGGAAAATCAGGCTCCGGGTATGGATGCCGGGAGTCTTGACAGGACAATGTCGGTAAGGAGGGCTCCCGGGCAGGAGGCTTTCGGCATGGGCACCGAAGGACTTGACAGGACGATGTCGGTAAGGAGAGCGCCGGGGCAAGAAGCTTCGGCAGAACAGGCTCCCGATCTGAACTCTACCATGTCTGTAAGAAGGGCACCTGCCGCAGCGGATCCTTACGGTGGAAATCCTGCGAAACAGTGCATGAATCAGCAGGCAGGCTATCGGCAGAATAACGCAGGTATGCAGGCAAAGCCGGATCCCTATAAGGGGGAGTCAACTGTATACAAGGGACCGGTGGGAGAATTCGGAGGTCCGAAAAAGAAAAAGAAGTCAAAGGTCTGGCTCATAATCCTCATAGTCATAGTCGCCCTCATAATAAAGTGGATCTTTGGCTTATTCATCGGGGCGGTACTGGATAACGTTATTTCCGGTGAGGAAAGCCGGACAGAGGCTAAAAAAACTACGGACTCAGACGGGGAGGAAGAAAACGGGGAAGAAAAGACTGCAAGCAAGCTCAACGAAACCGCAAAACAGACACAAAGCTTAAGTGAAACCGCATCAAACAAAAAGCCCTCAGGGAAGCTGAAGGAAGGGGAAACGGCCACGCCCGCTATCGGGGATTTTGAATGGGTCATCGGTTTCCTGAATGAACAGGCGGACGAGGATTATTATTCGGTGGATTATATCACGGACGCCGATGAGATAAACGGCAACTGGAAGTGCCTGATAAGTGATGGAACGGATGATATGTCGGATATTGAGTCCTTTTTTGACTGCCCGGGCATACTATGTACAATGGAGTTTGACCTTTCCAACGGTACCGGAAGCGCCACGGGGTACCCAGGCAAGGTTTTCCAGGATCTCAGCAGTATGGAGGATGATACAAGAACCACGTTTTCCTACGATTGCATACTTGAGGATGAGATGCTTAGCGCAAAAGGAGACGGGGACGAGAGTTTCTACTGCATGTTCTACCGTGACGGAAATAATGAACGCGGCACTGGCACGTATGTTTTACCTGACGGTACTGAATGGGGAATAATGTTTACCAAGTAAGGGCGGATTATGGCAAAATTCAATGTTGAATACTATTGCGTCAGTAATATTGGAAAAATAAGAAAGATAAACCAGGATAACTTCATTGCAGGCGGCGTTTATTTAAGAAACCACGAGGCTTCGATGCCGGAGTCGCTGCACGGGGGGTATAAGGGAGGAGAACCCCTGCTTGTCGGGGTCTTTGACGGAATGGGAGGAGAGGAATGCGGAGAGACGGCCTCGCTCCTTGCTTCCGAGACAGCGGCGGAGGTTACTGACTGGAGGGATCCGATAGAGTCGCTCTTATCCCTCTGCGAAAAAGCAAATGAGAAGATATGCCGTTTTGCAAGGGAAAACTCCATAGAATCCATGGGAACGACAGGCGCCATGCTTGTTTTTGACGATACAGGGATCACTCTCTGCAATATAGGCGACAGCAGGATATTCCGCTTCGCTTCGGGTGAGCTTGTCCAGATATCGGTCGATCATACTGCGCCTTATAATTTCGGGGGGAAGCCCCCGCTTTCCCAGAATCTTGGGATACCTCCGGAGGAGATGCGCATAGAGCCCTATGTCGCTAAAGGAAACTATCAGGACGGCGACATCTATCTGATCTCTTCGGACGGGCTTACGGATATGGTTACGGAAAGCGGGATAGCCCGTATCCTGTCCGAAAACGATCTGGCCGGGGCAGAGGATAAGCTGTTGCAAACCGCTCTTGAAAACGGGGGCCGGGATAACGTGACCATAATACTCTGTGAGGTAAAGAAGAGAAAGCTGTTCGGGCTGTTCGGATAAAAGGTATAACAATTCTGGTTTTTGATCTGAATTGTTACTACCAAACCTTGATCAAGGAGGAGAATAATGGATCTGGATAAAACAACAAACATTCTGCACGGCAATGCGCAGGGAAGCCCCTTCGGGAGCCGGGTCGGAGGGAATGCGGGCTCAGGGGGCGATCTCATAGTTACCATATTTGACGGGGGAAACGTGCCTGTAAATATCCGCCTTTCAGACTACAGGAAGGATATCATAACCTTCGGGAGGGGTCCGGGAAACGACATTGTCCTGACCTCGCCCCTGGTTTCCTCGGAGCACGGGCGCTTTTCAAAAACAAACGGCCAGTGGACAATGGAGGACAGGGGATATTATGGAGCCTCCCCCAGTACGAACGGCCTTATCTACAATAATGCCTCCATTCTTCAGAGGGCTCTCTGTGAAGGCGATTTTATAAGGATCGACGACGGCGTTGAGACCATAGCTGAGGGAGTTCTTTTTGTATTCGCGGATGCCCAGTCTGCAAATTCCTGGAATACTCTTGCCTTAACAGGCCAGAAGGAGCTGACCATCGGCCGTGAGCAGGGCTGCAGCATCATACTTCCGCATATCAGCGTCTCAAAGGTTCACGCTAAAATTCAGTTCGACGGAAAGCATTATTATATCGCGGACAACGGAAGTACGAACGGCGTCGTCGTAAATAACCGGAGGATAACGGGAAGACAGGTCCTGCATGAAAAGGACGTTATCGTTATTACGAACTCCAAGCTGATCTTTACCTCCCGGATGCTGTCCTGGTGCTGCTACGGGGGAGGTATCTCGGTAGACGCTGAAAACGTAGTGATTACAAGGGGCAAGGGTAAAAAACTCTTCTTAACCGGAAATAATGTCAGCCTCCATATAAAGCCCGGCGAGCTCATAGCCATAATCGGAGGCTCCGGAGCGGGCAAATCCACGATCTTAAATGCGATGAGCGGTTACCTTCCTCCCACGAAGGGAAATGTCTATATTAACGGCCTGGATCTTTACCAGAATTTTGATTCCTTAAAGAAGCTCATCGGATACGTACCCCAGTCGGATATCGTTTACGACAATCTTACGCTCTATGATATGCTGCTCTATACCTCAAAGCTCAGGCTTCCTCCCGATACCACGGGGCAGGAGAGGGAAGCGGCCATCGACAGGGCCATAAGGCTTGTAGAGCTTACCGAGAAAAAGAACAGCTTTATAAAGGCTTTGAGCGGCGGTCAGAGAAAGAGGGCGAGCATAGCGGTAGAGCTCTTATCTGATCCGAACCTCTTATTCCTGGATGAGCCTGCCTCGGGTCTCGATCCGGGAACTGAACGCAACCTGATGCATTCCTTAAGGGAAATGGCGGACGGGGGCAAAACTGTTATCCTCGTCACCCACAGCACCCTTCAGCTTAAGATGTGCGACAAGATCGTATTTATGGGCAAGGGTGGAAACCTTACCTTTTTCGGGGCTTATGATGATGCCCTTAAATTCTTCAATGTCCCTGATGTGGTGGATGTATACAGCATGATCACTGACAATGCGCCACAGTGGAAAGAAAAATACGATGCGACGGTAGCCGCCCAGTCAGGAAAGACAAGGATCGAGCCAAAGGCGGCAGCTAATTCTAAAAAGGAAAAGAGGGCAAAGCAGCTGCCTGTGCTCTGCGCCCGCTATATGAAGCTTGTTTTCAACGACAGGCAGCGCCTTATACTGCTTTTGCTTCAGGCTCCTCTGCTCGCGATCCTTATCTCCTTCGTAGCAGACGGGGAGCAGTTCAAGCAGTATGAGATGACAAAGAGCCTGCTGTTCTCGCTTTCCTGCTGCGCCTTCTGGGTAGGTATGTTAAATGCCATCCAGGAGATCTGTAAGGAGCGTACAATACTGAAGCGTGAGTATATGACGGGGCTGTCGCTTACGAATTATATTCTTTCAAAGCTCATCGTGCTCGGGATCATGTGTGCGATCCAGAGTATCCTGATCGTTGCGGTATTTGCTGTTGCGGTGGGACTGCCTGAGGAGGGGGTCATTATGAGCCCCTTCCTGGAGATGCTTATAACTACCTTCTTTACCGCAGTCTCAGCCATGGGTATGGGTCTCTTCGTATCCTCTCTCTTTACGAATGCAGACAGGGCCATGACGGTAGCGCCTATCCTTCTGATGCCCCAGATCCTTTTCTCGGGGATGATGTTCTCCCTTGCGGGAGCCACGAAGATCATATCCTGGTTCGCTACCTGCCGCTGGAGCATGGAGGCTTACGGTACCACGGCGAACTTAAATGACCTTCAGCTGAGCCTCCAGCAGAAGGGACTGCCTCTTCAGCACCTTCCCGAGGACTGTTTCGAGTTTACGTCAGAACATATCCTTATGAACTGGGGGCTGCTGATACTTATGGTAGTTGTCTATCTTATCATAGCAAGACTGGTACTTTCCTCGGTTGGGAAGGAAAACGGATGACACAAAGGTTTACATAATATTGAAAGAGCGCAGAAAAACCACTTAAAAAGGAGGAAGACTATGGAAAAGGGAATCAGAGGGCTGCTTATAGTTCTTACGGCAGTGGCGCTGTTCTTTACGGCACCGCAGAAGGTAATGGCGCTTGATATCTCCGGGACAAAAACGGAGACCATAAACGGAAGGAAGACCACGACCATAAGCAAGAGTATGACCTTAAGCTCGGGAACGAGCATACATGATGGTATAATTTAAGTACCCGATAACGTAATTACCACAGGAAATTATATTTTGTTTTTTACGGACAAAAGGATAGATAGGGATAGATTGCGGGACTCGTTTCTGATCGGGTTCGTATTGGAACGGTAAACAGAAAAGACGTGGAAATATGGCAAATAGCAATAAGAAGAAATGGTTTGGCTACGGTAATTTCTATTGCCCGCACTGCGGAAGCAGAAGAAATCAGGGTAACGAAAGGCTATGTCCGAAATGCGGGAAGAATTATTCCTTAAAAATAAGTCTTCGGGGAATCCCAAAACAGGGCGGTGGTGTTGGCTTTTCTCCTTATGTGAATCATGTTTCTCTTAAGAAATACAGAAAACGGGAGAAGAAGACGTTCTGGGTATGGGCACCGATCATTTCGCTGATCATAGCGTCCATTATCCTGTTCGAGCTGCGGGATAAGATATACGACTTGGAATCCTTCCTTGCGGCATGTCTTGTACCTGTCGGCGGACCCCTTGCACTGATATGGATATTCTGGTTTTGGTGGTACGGGATCAACTATAAAAAATATAAGAACTGGGATGGCGTGGTAACGAATAAGGAGATCAGGGAATACGACGAAACAAAGCGGGATGGGAACGGAAATAAGCACCGGGAGTTTTCAACGTTTTATACGGTTTATTTCAGGGATACAAGGGGAAAAGAGCATAAGCTCGTCAAGAGGGACAATCCGGGGTGGTTTGATTTTTTCGAAATTGGGGAGCAGGTGCGTTATCACGGAAAGTATACAAATTATTATGAAAAATATGATAAATCACACCTCGAGAGTATTCCATGCGCGGGCTGCGGGGCGGGTCTCGATCCGAGGCAGAATTATTGCTCGGATTGCGGCTGCATTGTGCTGAAGGCACCGTAGATAAGTTTTGTTACCATTCACGGCCGTGAATAGTAATATGCTTTTCCGGGCAATCATTGGCAGTTTGATGCAAAAAAGCATGGTAAGAAAAGGATTGAAGAACCGCCGGGATTGATGATAGGGGGTGGAGGACTTGAAAAGGCATATAAAACGATGGTTTATTTTTTTACTGTTTATATTGACCGTTGCGGTAATTGCTGCACCGATACGCACCAGGGCGGATTTCGGAAATTTTGCCGGAAATTCGGATTACGGTGGAGGCGGAAGCGGAGGTTCTTCCGGAGGCGGTGGAGACGGTTTTATCAGCGACCTGGAATCCGAGGCAATCTCCTGGGCGATCGCGATCATCGGACTGATCCTTCTGCTCATTTATTATGCACTGATCAGGCCGATTATAGATAAGATCCGGGGAAAGAAGCCCGGCGAGGAGGAAGACGCGGATAGAGAGAACCGGGCCATTAGTAAGGCGGAAGAGGAATTGCGCTCCATCAAAGAATACGGGGAACTGGATCCGGGCTTTAAGGAAAGCGAGTTCCGGGAAAGACTGTCAAATCTTTATGTACAGCTGCAGGAGGCCTGGCACGAAAGGAGTCTGGAAAGCATACGGCCTTATCTGACAGACGGATTCTATAACCAGAGCGATAGGCAGCTTTCGGAGAAGAGGAGGAACGGGGTCACGCCCTGTATCGAGAGGATTTCCGTGATGGATGTCAGGCTCCGGGGTTTTTATCAGGAATCCGGTCTTGACCATATAGTAGCATTACTGAAAACACGGATCGTCGATTATGAGATCAGTGACGAAACCGGGGAAGTGGTATCTGGCAGCAGGAACAATGAGAAGTTCATGGAGTATGAATGGGAGCTCTGCCGAAAATCGGGTATCAAGACCGAAAAAACGTCGGAAAAGAGGAGCGTGAGCTGTCCGAAATGCGGCGCGCCCCTTAACATCAACCAGACGGCGGAGTGCCCGTACTGCGGCAGTGTGGTAACAGTGGTAAATGAGGACTGGGCGCTGAACGCTATCAGGGGAATATCACAGAAGACAAAATAAAGAAATCAGAATATATATTATTACAACAAATCCCAATCCGGTGCTGAATGACGAGGTGAATCAGGATGAAAAAGAGACTTACATTTGTTTTATCGGTGCTGCTTCTGGGGCTTCTGACCGCCTGCAGCGGTGGGGGCGGAAAAGGCGGCGGGAACGGTGATCCTGTGACCGGAAATATCGGCGAGGGTACGGAGGATATTTATCCCGAAGAGCGAAATAAATGGAAAGAAAGCACTGATGTTTCTGATATCGAACCCTGGTCTGCGGAAGGAAAACACTTTGTTTCTCCCGATTCCGGTCAGGGACACTGGGAACTGACGAACTTTACAAAATTCGAGGCGTTTATGGACAGCTGGGAGACGGATGATTACAGCGCCAGGGTGCGCCGTGGCAGAGAAGACGAACGGGAGGATTTATTCTTTGATTTCGATGCCGGAAGCCGTACCTCTGAGGTTATCGTGAAGGCCGGCGCCCTGGAGGAATGCTATCTCCCGGGGGGCGAATGCAGGACGAGGGTTACCTTCCAATATCCTAAGGAGGATGAGGAGGATGCCTTCTGGGATCTCTTTGGCTCAATGTATTTTGCGGATATTAAGGAGGACGGGGATGCTCCCTTCGGACAGGCAGTGACGATACGCGATTATTGCTATAAGCATCCGGGAAGGGAACGCGCGCTGCCGATGAAGTATTTCTCCTTAAAAAATGAGCTTTGCGATCCGAAGGGGGTGCCGTATAACAAAGAGCTAAATAATGCTTATTTTGAAATGACGGGAACCTTTCCGAAAATGATAGAAGACGGAGATAAGGTCTTTCTTGTGCTGGATCTCTTCAAGGAGGCCGGGGGAGATCCGGTTATCCGGGATACATGGGAATATACCTGGGTTGAGGGAAGTATCGAAGAGGACGAAGATCTCTTCGAAGAGCGGACGGAGGAAGGAGATCATACCGGAGACCCCGATTGGATGTGTTACGAGCATCCCGGCAAGTGGACGCTTAAAGATATTCAATATATCGGAGCCGTAAATGAGAGCATGGAGCAGGACGGGGTCAGTGTGGAAGCCAAACGTTACGGCGTGGACGGTCAGAAGATAGTGTACCGCTTTGTGGATACGAAAAGCGGTGATACCTGTACCATGGAGATCCCGGAGCTTTATTTCGGTAAAATGTATAGCGGGGATTACACAGAGCCGGCGCTCACGATCATATGTGATTCAAACGAGGTAAATCCTCCCGGGAGCGTGATCTGCGCCTTCGGCTTCTGCGATGTGGAATTCGGGACAGGAGAATACGGAATCAATATGGAGCCGAAGCAGTATTTTACGGCGGGCTGGCCAGAAAAGCCGTTAGAGACCTTCGGTCCGGTTCCGCATGATGATACAATGAACTGGAGAGATGATCTTTCCAGGGCAAGTCTGAGGATCAAATGCAGTTTCCCCGAGGGAGAGAAGGACGGGGAGGTCATGTATCTGGTTTACGGCATCATGGATGATGTAACCGGAAAGGTGCGGATGTATAATGTATACGAATATGAGTATCATAAGGGACCGATTACGGAGTGGGTGTATAATCCGCCGATGCCGGATTGAGATTTTTGATTTTTCAAAGAGAGCCGCGTGAAAAAGTAATACCACAGAATAAGTCTAGAACCTTGCCAAACTGATTTTTCATTGAAAAATACGTTTGGCAAGGTTTTTTCGTCATATCTTATGCTATATTCGATATAGTAATTGGCTGACGTTAAGAATTTTTACGAATGAATATGCCTGTTCCGCATTTTCAGCGGCAGGTGATCACATTCACAAGTATAATCAGTGAGCGTGAATAATTTTTTGATGTTTGAGGACGGGTTTATAAGACGGAAAAGAACAGGGAGGGCAGCGTATGGCGGATGTATGTGAGTATTGTGGAAGTAAGATAAGGCCCGGTGACAGGTTTTGTCAGGAGTGCGGTGCTTCTCTGGAGAAAAAACCGGAGCCTGAGCGAGAAACAGTCGGGATAAGCGAACCGCACGAAAAGAGTGAGGTCAGGATTGAGAGAAGGAGTGAAAGTAAGAGTCAAATAATGGAAACAGCGATACCGACATTTACGGTTCCTGAGAAGAGAAAGAGAAAGCCGGCTTTAGCGGCGATCGCATTCTTTCTTGTTCTGGTTCTTGTGGGAAATCTCGTCCTGGTCTCTTATGGAACGGCATACAGATCAGCAGGGACTGTAACGCAGAGTTCTCAGCATGACGGCGGTGATGTATCTGTTTCATATTCTGACGGGACGAAGGAAGCGGAGGAAGAAGAGCAAAGCGTTTTCAGGGATTACCCTGTTCCAGCACTCAGCGAGGAGGAAATATCCGAGCTTGAAGCGATCAACAGCGCTCGGGCTGACGGGGATGTACTGCCGGAGGAAAGGAAGGAGCCGCATCCGATATATCCCTGGTTTGAAAGCGAAGGGTCTCCGGTCATCATCGGCGAGGGGAACAGCAAGGCTTTTTCGGTATCACCTGTAGAAGGGGTGACCATATCAGCGGAAGAAAATGCCCTGGATCGGGACAGGGAGTTTGTCATGACGGCTGTCTCTGAAAGCGAAGAGAAGAAGGTATCAAACAGACTCTCTGAGGTATATGGAGAGATTGAAGACCTCAGGGCCTTTGAGCTTGACGCGGGGCTTCAGGAAAATGAGATGTTTCCCGGCTGCTTTCAGGTTAAGATGGATCTGGATAAACTCGATATAGCACAGGAGGATTATGATAATCTCATAGTGTGCCGTATAGGGGATGACGGAAGCATCAGTGAATTTGTGACCCACAGGGAGGGAGCCGCTCTGTCATTTAACAGCAGGCAAAACAGTGTTATTGTTCTGCTTGTCATCGGAGGGGTGATAGTCGGAGCGGCAGCGGCCCGCATTGATTATAAGTCTGGCAAACGGATAGACATCAATTATCTTGAAAGGGAGGTTTCCAACAGAAACGGAGATGTAGTCTATAAGGTCAAATATTTGCCTTCGGATGCGGAAAAAGTAAAGCTGAATAAGATCGCGGGGATTGAAAAGTCCATAGCGGAAAGGGAGAAATTCCTGAAAGAGGAATACGGCGGCGACGGATCAGATTATCTGGCCTGGGGAAGGAAATATGACGATGAATACAAAAGGCTCCTGAAGGAAAGAGACGATGCGGGGGAATACAAGGCGGACTATCTTAATAAGATAGCAGAACTTGCTCGGATCGCAAACGATTATTATATGGACAGGATATATTACGTCGATGGCAAACAGGTATTGGATATGCCGACTTACGTGGTTGACATAATTATAACGCCCACTATTTCGGAGAACGCTGTCACCGCGAAGGAGACGGCTAAGGAGAAGTATTATATCTCCCTGAACCTGGATAAATTTTCGGATGAGTCAAAGAACAGTTACGACAATGTGCTCGTTACATTAACCCATGAGCTTTACCATGTTCACCAGAGGCTCTATAAAACCCAGAAGCTTCAAAACCTCAGATGGGATGAGGCAACTGCCCAGTTCCTTGAAAATGATGCGATCCGGTATTTCAAAGATAAGGGAATCATAGCGAAGGATTTCGAGGACATAGAGAAAAACTGGGCAGCGTATGAATATTATGCGGTGGCCTTTGACAAGCTTAAGGGTGAAACGCAGGGATTTTCCTATGATTATACAACTGGGGCGGATACGGCAAGGACAGGGTATCCGATCTCGGGCTTCTTAGAATACCTTTGGGAAACCGTAAGAGGGGGCATAGACTTTGGCGCGCTTGCGTCGGTGTACTTAAAGAAGGGAGCGAATCCGCCCTTTACGGAGCTGTTAAAGGACAGCTTTGATCTTGACGAAGAAACCCTTGAGCATAGCTTTGCGGATTTTGCTTTTGACGGAAAGAACAGGCTGGCATTTTATAAGGCTGTGGAAAGAAAGCAAGGTACGGAAGAACCCTGGTTATATCCAAACTGTACGGCCTCCGGCAAGGATAACGGAAAAAGGGCGGAGCTCATCGGGGATTCTTATTCGATCCGATTTCGGGAGCTTACAGCGGAGGTGCCGCGGGAATATAAGGGAAAAGTGTCGATGTTAGTCACAAAGGACGAGGATTTCCATGATAAGCTGAATGCCATGACGATTGCTCCCCTTACGGAGAAAAAATGGGCAGAGACGAAAGAAGGCTTTTTTATCAAGCCGTTTTCCCCGGGAATATCAGGAATGAATAAGAATGGGGAAAAGGTAAGGTATGACCAGATCAACATGCAGGAGGTCTGCGGGAAGAGCAGGGAAGAGGGCGCAAAGAGCGGCTATCGCGTATGGGCCATGCTTTCCCCTGAGATGGATTCACTGAAAAAGGCCGGGGAGGAGGGCGATTCCGATCAGGCCTCCCTTATACTGCCTGAAAAGAGTGACGCTGCTAAGGCAGGCTATATTGACGGTTATGTGATCCAGTTTACAAGGAGCGACGGCACTGAATTCAGGAGATTTTACCCCATATCTAAGTCCGGAAAGGAAGTGCGTATAGCGCTTGACCTGCTGAGACCTGCAGGCGCTGATCCGGAGGATGAGATCACGGGCTATACCCGTATTGCTGAATTTCTCTACGATAAGGAAGGCTTCCGTTGCTTCGGGCCGGCAGGAGAAAAAGTGCCGTTTGATCTTTCGGGCCTTCAGAAGGAAAAAGAAGAACCGGAAGTAACGGTAACGGAGGAACCAAAGGAAGAAGAAAAAAATGACGGGAAATGGGTCCTAAAGGAAACTACCTGCGATGAGAGTTATTCGGAAATGGGAGGCTGGAATAACAGAGAGAGCAGAACGGATATTACCGTGGCACCCGGCTCCTACAGGAGGGAGTATAATGTTTTAGAGGATTTATATTCCGCAAGCGGGTATCTTATGTATCCGGCGGGTTATTCCCGGACCTTTACAGGACAGAATTCAGCACCGGCAGAAAGCTATAAAGGGGGAGATACCGTTACAATGGATTTCTCCTTAAACGGCTATGCCGATGGGGGAGGTTACAATGTCAATATGGAGATATGTGTCATTTACGACAGCGGCGGGTATACTTTTCTGACAGACAGTGAAGGCGAGGATGGCTTCGCAACAACTGCGGAAATCACTTCAGTCAGCGGTACCATATCGGCAGAGCTCAGGGAGGGGCGATTTAACGGAGACAAGATGACAATAAGGGTAGGCTATAGTGGACAGCACATATATTATAATTATGAATGGGTTGAATAAAGATTTAGTGAGACAGTTCCTTAGGAAGGGAGATGATCAGATATGACTGGAAATACAAAAACATCCGGAACCGGAAGGGTGGTAGTGATCGCTGTTATAGCAGCTGCCATTATTCTGGGTATTGAATATACCATCTTATTTGTTAAGCCGGGAATCTATGAGCGGCTATCGGCATATATGGATTACCGGATACGCAGTATTGCCGGAGCTTCAAATGAGGATTTCGGTTATGAGGAAAAGGATTCGGGGCATACGGAGGAAGAATACTCCGGGGAAGAACACGCCGGGGCAGAGGACGAAGAGGAAGTAACGTTTCCGGAGGATGACACGTTAAGCGGTGAGGAAGAGGAGGACTTCACCCTGGCTTTTTCGGATATCGAATTTGATGAAGAGGCGCGGGAGACGGATATTCAGGCGCCGGAATACAAGAGCGGTGAACAGAGCGAATTTGCGGACAGCCTTACTCCGGGGCTTGATATGGCAGCTTATTTCAATACCCGGGAATTTCCCGATGACTCTGATATGGAGCTGTTAAAGGAATATCTGGAGGAGACCCATGAAGGGAACGATAAGCCTTCCCTGTTTGAAGACGCGGAGACTGTCGTCTATCCCGAAGGGATCACCCTGGGATGGGGGGTAAGTATCCTGAGCGATCCGGATCTTACATGGTCGGATTATCCAAAAGCTTACGAGGGTTATGGAAGATGCCTCATAAATGTGGAAAATGATGTGGCAGAGGTGACAGTCGAGCGTGGCGAGCTGGATGGCCCGTACTCAGGACATACAATAAAAGTGGAGGGAGTATACTTTGATCGTCTGGAAAGCGATTATCCGGGGATGGGTGAGCGCTTTTCGATTTTTGGCGTTTCCGATGATCCTGACATGGAATTGACCTTGCAGCTTTCATACTTTATCATCAAAGAAGGGCGGCAGTATGCGATAGGATGGGCCAACTGGGGTGATGGGACAGATGAAGCATGGCTTTTGAGCAGACCGGGAAATTCCTGAGAAACATGACCACCGTTCAAGCCTTTTAAAAAAGATACAGGTTCGCCGGAAGGAAAAGTCCCAAAGCTTTAAAAGAATCGGCTGCGGGAAAAAGTACCCGGAGTATTGCATTGAAGATTCCATAGGAGGTGAAGGATGCCGGAATGGCTGGATAATGCAATAACCATCATAGAGTTTATTGGCCTGATATTGCTTGGTATGTTGCCGGCCGTGCTTGTTGTTGCCATTCCTATCTGGCTGATAGGCAGGCGGGATGCAAAGAAAAAGGCAGAAGCGGATGTGGATATTTCCGGAAATGAACAGAAGAAGGACGAGATAACCGCTTTCTTTGAAACGGTAGTCCCTTTTCTGGGGCCGGCGATGGTAATGGGCGGAATTATCATTGCGGTCGTTATGGGCGGGCGTACCGACCAGAAGCTTCGACGTACTACTGCGGAAACTACGGGCTATGTCACCAGCTCGTACTATGAGTATGACAGTGATGGTGATTCAAGTTACAGTATCACGGTAGAATTTGAAGCAGATGGTACGGTTTATTCCAGAACAAGAGATCTGAGCAGCGATAAGAAAAAGGGAACGCCTTATATCGTGAGATACAATCCTGACGATCCGTCTGAATTCTATATAGAGGATTTCGACAGAAGCTCCGGACAGATCCGTATGCTGGGCATACTCATTTCCGCTGCGGGAGTCCCGCTAACTATAGTGGGTCTCAGCAGATGGGTGCGCGGCAAAAGAAAGGAAAAGACCTTTGGCGAGGGGTTTGAGTAAGAGGAGACAGCAAACCGAAGCTACTGTAGCAGGAAAAGGCCGCAGATCCAATCCTCGTCGTGATCGTCCTTCACATAGCCGTTCATGATCTGTCGTCCGTTAACGGAAACCATATCATATAAATGGATACGGTAGCCGTTTGGGTTGCTAAGGTCGATTTCCAACCTGCCATCGTATGAATGGATTTCCCATGTCCCCTCATATTCCGGATCGGCGGCGGGGGTTCTGGTATCAAGCCTTCCGTCATCATACCTGACCCCGGCAAGCTTCAGCGTCATGCGGGTATTTTCGCCTTCCGTATAGATCTCTAAGTCCATATGATCTAAATATCTGGAATAGGCCGAATCATATTTATCAAGCTCATACTCGATAGGAAGAGTGTCTTCATATTGTGGATATCTGTTCTCCGCATAACTATCGAGGGCTTCTTGATAATCGTTTAAGGCGGTTGTCAGAAGTATTTTTTTATAAGCGATCGGTGCAATGATAACGATCGCCGCGATAACGGCAACTAGGATGATCCATTCTTCTTTTTTGGGGAACCCTTCCTGCCGTCTCATACTATAATTTGAGTCAGTAGATAAGGAGCTGCCAATCTGGCAGTACATGATAAGGATGGAGCATTCGTACAAGGCGTGAGTCTATAATCCGATGATCGGATCCTTTAAAGCTCGGAAGCTGAAGAAACAGATGATTCAGAAGTGACAGAGAAATTGGCCTATGATGAGCTCTACGTGACGAGATCATTTGACCGCGTGAAGGCGCGGTTAGCTTCGGATTAATAAAATATCAAACGTTATTTCAATGGAGGAGTGGATTATGAAACGGAAGAGACTTATAGCAGTATTACTGAGCGCGGCATTGTCCCTGCCGCTTATTGCCTGTGGCGGCAATACTGAGGATCTGTACGAGGTAGATGTGGACGCTTTGCTGCAATCGGAAGAGGCACCGGAGGGGATGGATCCTGAAATGTTTGAGGCATATAAGAGGGAGGCAGCAGCGAAAAAAGAAGCTGAGAATGTTCCTGCAGAACACAACAGGTCAGATGTCGGGGAAAAGGACGGCTCTGCTTCCGGTAACGAAGTCGGGGAGGAGAATGTGGATTCACAGCTTTACCTTGCGCTTGGCAACGATCTGAATAAGCAGCAGCTCGGTACGGTATTACAGCTTATGGATATCTCGCAGGAGGAGTATGCCAATGCGGATGTTGTCTATGTGACAAATGAGGAGGAGCACACCTTTTTAGATCCGTATATCGATCCTTCCCTAATCGGAAAAAACGCGCTCTCCTCTGTGCTTGTGAGACCGATGGAGGAGGACTATGGCGTCAGGGTGACAACAAAAAATATCAGCTACTGCACACCGGAAATGTATCAGAATGCGTTTATGACCGCAGGCGTTAAAAATGCGGATATTATAGTTGCCGGGCCCTTTGATATTTCCGGAACCGCTGCTCTGATCGGCGCGGTCAAGGCTTACGAAAGGCTTTCGGGGACTTCGATATCCGATGCGGTCGTGGATGTGGCGATCGATGAACTGATCACGACCGGCGAGCTTGCCGAGGCCGTTGGCTCTAAGGAGGACGCTGCCAGGCTGGTTTCTGCTATCAAGGCGCGGATCATTTCCGAAAAACCGACCACGAAGGAGGCGGTGGAGGATCTGGTAAGAGAGGTTCTTAAGGTGCTTGGGCTTTATCTTAGCGACGAATATATAGACAGGATTGTTGAGCTGATTTTAAAGCTTATGAGCTCCGGTATTGATATGTCAGGATTGACCGGGAACGGATTATACTGAATTGCCGGTTAGACGGCTAAATATTGACGATTTATTGCGGATAAACTTTTTTTGGAGGAACAGTATGAGAAAACACCCGAAACGCCTGCTGATCATTCTGGCCTTTATATTTGCCTTTATGGCTCTGGCGGAGCCAATAAAAACCAGGGCGGATTTTGGGAATTTTGGCGGGAAATTCAGACTATGGAGGAGGAACATCCGGAGGAAGCCACGGCGGCGGTGGCTTTATTTCGGATCTGGAAACCGAGGCCTTAAGCTGGGTCATCGCGATCGCTCTTGTCATTATTATGATCATTTATTATGCCCTGATTAAGCCAATCATTGATAAGATCAGGGGAAAGAAGCCCGAGGATGAAGATGAGGAGACAGATGAAGTCCTCAGGATGCGAGAGCTTCGAGGTGGGTCGCCGGACGGGCAAAAGCTGCGTCCCATCAAAGAATACGGGGAGCTGGATCCCGGCTTTCAGGAGAGCGCGTTATGCGAACGTCTGTCCAATCTGTATGTACAGCTGCAGACTAATAATCTAAAGCATATTAGGAGGAGGTTACCCATGAGATACTATATAACAATTCTGGTGTTAAGCCTGGGCTTTTTACTTTCGGGGTATAAACAAGTGTCCGACAGTTCGGCGTATAAAACTTCCACACAGGCAAACCGGTCAGCAAACAGTGATAATGTGCATGATGACGGTAAGCTGACTGAGAGGGAGTGTCGTATCATATCCAGAGATCTGAACAGTATGGAATATTACGGATTTCTGCTCTCTGAATATGACAGTCCGCAGTATATAGACTGGCATGAGGTTTTTTATAACGGAGCCGGTCTTGAAGAAGTAAAATGGACAACGGCGGTTGAAAAGGCATATCTTGAAAAGACAGGGAACAGGGAGGTCATCGCAGATCTGACCATTTTAGATGCGGAGGATGTGAAGGATTACGTGAAGAGGACTACCGGTCTGCCCTATGCGAAGATGCGAAACCCTCTGGATTGGGTATATATCAAAAAAATGAATATTTACGTGTTTGAGCATGGGGATACAAACTGGATCGAATGTACGGTGCTGTCCGGCTATGTGGAGGATGGCGTATACACTGTAAGATATCTGCATGATAACTGGTGGGGCGATAACGCGGACTGCGAATTTGAGGTTTGCTTTACGAAGAACGATCATGATTACTGCTTTATTTCAAATACTCCTGATCTGAATACAAAGGGAGCAGGTGATTATATCTTCCCTGACAGCGCCTCAAGGAATCTGAAGGAGGCCGATCTTGCCGGACTTGATAAGGAAACGCTCCGTATCGGCAGGAATGAGATATATGCACGCCACGGAAGGAAGTTTAAGGACAGCGCTCTTCAGTCATATTTTAACAGTAAGAGCTGGTACTATCCGACAGATGTTTCCGACAGCGCGATCGAAAAGTCATTAAATCAGTATGAAAAGAACAATATTAAATTCATTCAGTCTTACGAAAATAAGGCTCCGGTCTCATCTGCCACGGGATCACAAAGCTCAAAGTCTTCAGGCTCAGGCTCGCAAAAGTCCGCCTCCGGCTATACAAATGTGGAGCTCTGCAAAATGGCGCAGGATTATTATAAGAGGCATTATAACTACCGTCCTCCCATCGCAGAGGTCGATAGTACAGAAGGTGACAATGTGACCATCCATCTTTATGAGGATATGGGGGATCATACCGCGACCTCTGCCTGGTATGTGATCGATCGTAAAACCGGCAGGGGATATGATGATCTGTTCGGAGATAAGATAGACCTTACAAAGTGAAGGGAGGTCCACAGTATGGAAAGTGTGGAAATGGTCGGATATCTGATGGAGCTTTTTGCGGCGGGGTTAGTCGTGGCGGCGGGGCTTTCCGCCATATCTCCGGGCTTTTTAAGGGATTACCTGTTCTGGCGCGCAAGATGGGCCTTTGATGACAAACACCCGAAGGAATATGCCGGGATGTGGGCGAAGGCGCTGTTGCTGCTTGCGCTTGGGCCGGGCATCGGAGGGCTTGCACTGATCATATTTCATAACGCTTTTGGGCTTGTGATTTTTCTTGGTTCTATGGTCTGCTTTATCGTGGCCGGGACAAAATATGTAAGAAAAGAGCAAAAGAGGATCAGGGAAATCGACGAATGAGGTTGAACTGACAGAGGTTTTGCGAATCAATCGGAGGCAGGAGGATGTCAGATAGGCCGACAAGCAGAGAAGAATATACGACTACCGGGAGCGGCAGCGTAGACCGCCGCGGCGACGGGCTGGATCTGGGAGGCCCGGTTGGCAACAGCGGAGGCTATGGGAGCCGTCCCGGCCTGCGACGGCGGGGAGGCCGCGGATGGCTCTGGCTGGTGCTGATACTCATTGTAATCAATGCGGTATCGGAAGGCGTGACTTTTGCCGACATCAAGCAGTTTGTGTCTGAACAGATCCGGGAGATTGATCCAGATGAAATTAAAGAGGGCGCAGGTGAGCTTGCCCGTTCTGCAAGGGAAAACATTGACCTTGCCGTAAACGGTGCGGAGGGAGCAGAATCCAGGGAGGCGGTCGCGGACTTTTCCGGCACGGTTTCCGACGGGGACGGGATCATCAGTGTCCTGGCAGGGGAAAAGCCTTCCGCACAGCAGGGAGGCGCGCTTCTTAACCAGGATCATTTTGAGTGGACCAGGAACAGAAAGCTCCAGAAGGTTCTTGCCCTTACAGAGCAGGAATGGGAGAATGTCGATACCATCAAGCTCAACGTTTTTGTGGATGACGGGGGCGGCTTTATCGACCTCGGGCTTGATCCGCTGTTCAAATTTGACGATTACGGCAACCTGTTGGCCAAATATGACGGAACCTGGCTTTCGATCGATAAGCAGCCCGTCGCCTTTTACCACCTTAAAACTGTGGATCATGATGACGGAAGCTATACGATTACAGGCTATGTGCCCGCGTTCCTGAACGACCGGCACGTCAACCTGATCCTGGTATTCGATACCGAACATCCCCAGGGCTTTATCAGGGGCGCAAAGGTCATAGTGGAAGGCCCAGGAACCGACTTAAGCTTTGAGGAGATGACAAGTGATCTGATTTCCGTCAGGGCGGGTGACCGTGTGGATTACGTCTGCGACTACTATAATTACTACGGCGAGTTCATCAACAACTACTTTTTCGGGTATCCCATGACAATGAGTGAAAACCCGGAGATACGCAACATCAAGGTCAAGGGTAAGAAATCGGTATGTTATATGATCACGGACAAGAACGGGTATCGTTATTGGACGCCTTTGATTGATTAAGACATAGTTATGAAAAGGAGGCGGATTATGAAGAAAATCTCCCTTAATGCGTCAATCGAGGCGGCAAGGGCAGGGGACGCCGGACGCGGGTTCGCCGTGGTTGCGTCGGAGGTTCAGTCACTGTCCATTTCAACGCAGCAGACCACCGTGCAGATCAAGGAAAATCTTAACAATGTGAATAATTCCGTCAGAGGGATCCTGTCAAAGATAAACATCATCAGCGAGAGCATAGAGAAGGAAAGTGAAGAGATGGGGATCATCAATGCCACGGTGGAGGAGCTTCACGCGAACGCCGACCAGATTGCACAGATGGCCGAAACGCTTTATAAGTAAGGATTTTTATGTAGAACATATGCGGGACGATTACGGTGTATGGATGGCGTTTTGCAGAAGCTTTATCAGTCCGGAAAATGAAGAAGCATTTTTAAGGATATCAAAGGAGTTTTTGCAGAATGAACCATTGATAAAAGAAAACGGGCTGTTTAAGGACATTCCGCTGCCCTATGAGGACGGGACGACGGTATATTCACTCTATACCCAGACCCTGCTCGGAATGGATGCTCGCCTGCGCCGAAAAGAAAAGCAGCTATGCGAAGGAGGAACGGAATTACGCGAGGTCCATTCGGATCATACCACGGAGGTTTTGCGATGAAGGAGATGATCTGCCAGCACTGCGGAGCAGGGTTAAAGTGGGACGGCATAAGCAGGACGGTAAAATGCGGCTTCTGCGGAGCGGAATATCTGATGCATCCTAAAGAAGAAAGGGGCGGGCAGCTTCCGGCTTACGGCGACGGGACGGTCGTGCCCATGACAATCTACGGAGATGCCTTTATTCAGGATCGGCCTTTTATCAAAAGCTATGTGCCTGTCGGATGGCGGATAATGACAGGGCAGGCCGACCGTATAGATATGATGGGAAATCCAATAGTGCCGGAGATCCGTCTGACAGCTCCGGATGAATCGGCTTTTATATTTTTCCGCGGCCTCTCCCGCTATAAGCATATCGAGCCGAACGCCATGAATGCAAGGCTGCAGGGGCAGCTGGATTTTGGGCCGATCAATCTGATGAATCCTTCTTATTTCCGCTTAAAAAGCTTCATGCCGGCAGAGGAATGCCTGGATGTCCTGATCCGAGAAAACTGCCGGATACAGAATATGCAGACGGTTTCGGAACAGACGGCCGATGAAAAGGAAAAGGAAAGGCAGCAGCGTATAATAGAGTTAGGAAGACGGGCGGGTTTTTCAGAGGTATGGCCTGAATGGCTTAGGAGGGTCAGCAGAGGCATGCTCCCAAACGGAACGCCTGTCATGGCTGTGGCGGAAACAAGGGTTGTGCTCAATATAAGGGGACAGACGCCACAGGGTATGCAAAATCCGGGGATGCAGGCAGGATCCCTGCTCGGCGGATTTATGGGTGGGCTTTTGAATAAAATGGGAGCTTTTGCCGGGAACAGCTCAGAATTAAGGATCTGGGAAACCCAGTATGAGCTGTTCGGTATTTCGACGGAAAAGGATTTTGAAAAGTTGCTGGAGGAGTTCGAAAAGGTGGATCAGACCGTGGATTATCTTCCCGTCATGCAGCAGATCGTCGGACAGATGAATGCCTTAATCGAAAATGAGAAGATGAAGACCCAAAATACGATAGCAAACGCCCAGTTCAACATGGCGCAGGAGAGAATGGCTTCCATGGACAGAAGAGGCGCCATTATCGCGGATACGAATGCGTATACCAGCAATATTCAGCATCAGATGATGGCGGATAATGCATCTTCCCATGACCGAGTTGCCAACCTGAACTCGGAGATGATTCGGGAGGTGAATACCTATCACGGGAGCGAAGGGGTCGTGGAGGCTTCCACCAGATACGACCATGTATATGAGCACCGGACGAATCCGGATGTTTATGCGGCGCAGGAGGGGAACTATTTTCAGCCCGGCGTTGATTTCACGGAGCTTAAGAGGACAAAAGGTGATTATTAGCAACAAGGAAGGGTTGGTTATTGACAAAGCAGTATCCCGTCTTTGACAGTGTTTTGACTAAAAAAGTCCCGTGAGCCGCTTATTTAGCGGTTTTCGGGACTTTTATAAATTTTACGGTTGCACGTTACGCTACTTGCTTGGCGGCCGTATCCCTCATTGAAGGGAAGCCCAACCTCCGCTGCGCTACGGCTGGCCTTTTATTAAAGTAATGATACCACCTGGTATCAGGATGATCCTTAGTCTGCTTAGGTGCTTTATTATCTGCCCGCATATGATTGTCAACCCCACAGCCGCTTCGCGGTGCGCACAGCAATGCGCATAGCGCATGCTGGAGCGCAGGGTTGACAATCATATACGGGCAGATATTCTGTAATCAAGCAGACTAAGGATCTTTGAGCGCATTGCACCATTTGTTCAAGGGCAGGGTCGAAAACACCTGACTACTTTTTCGTTTCAGAGATTATATTTCTCATTTTTGCTACAGGTACGATCTGCTTTGATGTGCAGAACCCAAATGCTTCATGAAGATCATCGGTTAGTTCTGTTCTTGTGTATACAGGCTGATAACCCTTTCCCTCATACTTCATAAATTCCATCTCCTGTAAAGTCGGTATTATCTGACCGATAGTATATTTATTATCGAGTTTCTTCTCTACATAGCGGTAGACGATGAGAGCGATGAAGCAGGTGATAAAGTGAGCGAGTATTCTATCCTGACGATTCAGATATACGGGACGTGCTTCAAAGTCTGTCTTCATTATCCTGAAGCATTCTTCGATTTCCCACCTGCGTTTGTTTGCCTTGACGATACTGCTTACACTGTCATCAAGATTAGTGCATACAGCATAGAAGCCATCGTATTTCTCTTCATCAGCGATCACTGATTCATCTATGTAACTGACAGACAATTCTGCAACTTCTCCATCCTTTGTGGCATGATCCGTCTTTATGAACCGCTTTGGATCATTCTGCTTTTTCTTGTTGATGGTTTTCTCACCGGATTCGACGATTCTTTTTGCACGTTCAATCTGTCCTTCTCTGACATGCCGCATAAAGTCACGGTACTTTATTGAATATGATACGATGAGCTTCTGCTCAATGACCTGCTTTTTATCGCCCCTGTCGGTGTGTACGATGCCTTCTTCCTTGATCCATCTGGTCTTATAGAAGATCTTATCCTTATCCTTTTCGTTATCAAGCTCTGATATCTTATATTTCTTGCCGGTGTCGTCTCCGTCGAGAGTCCATCCATCATCAGCCATGCACCATTCCTGCAGGAATCCTTTAAGCGTCTTGATGGGCTGCGTTGTGATATAGGCTCGCATTCCGTCTTCGCCGTCATAAGAGTTGAATACACGGTTGGTAGCTGAAGACAATCCTGCGTCAGTGCAGACAACAAACTTCGACATATCAAATTTTTCGAGCATCTTTTCTTCCAATGGGATCATAGTTATCTGCTCGTTTCTGTTGCCGGGATAGATTGAGAAGGAGATCGGAATACCGTCCATGTCCATGAACAGACCCATTCCCACGATAGGGAGAGGACGGTTCTCTTTGCTCTTGCCGAACTGTTTGTCGTCTTCAGCAGCATTGATCTCAAAATAGAAGTTGGTGCAGTCATAGTATATCACCTGCGTATTCCTCTTTTGGATGGCGGAACTGTTTTTAAACAGGCGGCTCTGTATGTAGTCGGATTCTTCTGCAATGACAGACAGTGCGCGGTAAATATCATGCAGCTTAAAGGACGGCTGCTCTATGAATCGTTTTGATTCCTCGAAGCTGCTCTTTTTTGATGAGGGATAAAGGATCCTCGTGTAGATGAGACGAGAGAAGACATCGTTCAGGTCATACTCAAAAGGATGCCGTCCGGCGATTGCCCTGCATATCTTATGCAGACCCAACTCGTGATAAACATCCTGAAGGAAGAGATATCCTCCGTTGAATCGTCGCTGCTCATCCATGATAAGATCTGTTCCGGCACAGAGCTCTATGTTGAACTTAGCAGCGTCTTCCTTCTCTGCCTCATTCATTAAGCGAACCTGTTCCTTGGCCCAGGCTTTCGCATCTGTCACACCGTATGTTTCGCAGATATACTTTTCGGAACCGAAGGATTTGACGATTTGAGTTTTGTTTTTTCCGTTGATACGGACTGTTCTAACAGCCCTGTAGGTAATAGAGTACTTACCAGTTGTCCATCCGAGTCGCATAGTCCACCTCCTGATTCTATTATAGTGGAATGGAGCGGGACGTGCAAGTATAAATTTGACAAGAAAATAAAGCCATTGCTGGCTTTGTGGATGGTATACTGTCGTTAGATTGTCAAACTACCGAGAAATGTACAAAAAGACGGTCGGGGAGGATCCCTTTCTCTTCCAGCTTCTTCTCAAGTTTCAAAAGCTCCTGGATCTTCTCTGCAAGGTCTGTTTCATATTCCGCAAGAGTTTCCCTTTCCCGAATGACTTTCCTTGTATACATTGACAAAGGCACTGCCTATGAGCTCGATATATAAGGGATCGTAATAGTTGCCGGCTTCATAGCCATGGATGTTTTCCGGATAATCGGCGGATACCCAGGGATTGTTGTGGGTGCGGATAAAATCCTTGAGATAATACCTCTGGTTCCAAAACCAAAAGGAGGGCTCATAGTCCAGAGCCTCATGCTCATCCGGCACCGTTTCGATCGGAATCGGTTCCTTGTTCAGAAGATTGTATACATAGCGCATAGTTCGTCCTCCCTTCTTGAGATAAATGAAAGAAAATAGTGTTTTCGATATCGAGAGGGCGGAAGAAGAGCCGCAAGGCTCTTTAAGATACCCAGTGTTCATGAAAAACTCTCTGTAGTGGAATTGTCTGAGCATTTGATCAGGAAAGAATTGTTCTATATCGAGTACAAGGACATCGTGGACTGCGAGACTGAGCAGGTATTTTTCTCCGTTATTAATGAATAGATGATTCAGCTATTTACTCAATATTTACTCGACTTGCTAATCACTTGAACAATAGGGAAGGGGGTGCATGCTTATGTCAACGCCTAAAGAAATGCCCTTCGTTGAGGTTAAGGACCGATTCCTGCTTACATTTCACGAGGCCAGCGCCTATTTTGGAATAGGCCTGAACAGGTTGCGTGAGATATGTAAGGAGCCGGGATGCGACTTCACGATTCAGACGGGCGAAAGAAAGACCATGATAATCCGTTCCAAGATGGAGAAATATATCATGGAACATTCATATATTTAATAGAAGAAAGTCATTGTTGATAAACTTGGAATATTTTTGACCGTGGATTTTTAGTGAAAATAGAATTGCGACTCTATCGTTAAAATGCTAATATAAAGCATATATGTGGGGCATCGCAGAAAGGAGATGCCCATATGGGAAAAGATTTAAAAGGAAAGGAGCTGGGTTCAGGTATTGCCCAGAGAAAGAGCGATAAGAGATATATCGTCAGCTTTGTAAAATCAGACGGTATCAGGATTCATAGGTCGTTCGCTTCTTTAAAAGAGGCAAAGCAGTGGAAGGCAGACATTACATATGAAGATGCTCACCAAATGAGTGTTGTATCAGATGCAATGACTGTTAATGCATGGTATGCCTCTTGGTCAAAGCAGAAGGAGGGTCTTGTAAGACCGAATACGGTACGTAATTACCGTGACCGCTATGAACGGAATATCAAGCCGATGATCGGACGGATGCGGATTAACGATGTTAAGCCGATCCATTGTCAGGAAATTCTGAACAAGATGGCTGAGGAGGGTTATGCCGGAAGCACCATCGACCAGACCCGGATCACGATGCAGACGATGTTCTGGTCGGCTTTTGAGAACCGGGTAATCCGTTATACTCCTGTGACAAAGGCAGGAGTGAAGCTGCCGAAGGGCTATAAAAAGGAGATAGACTTTCTCACAGTGGATGAGGAGAAGAGGCTTATCGAGTTCTCGAAGGATCTGTGTTATTATCCGCAGTTTCGACTTGTTCTGGAAACCGGGATGCGTACCGGCGAGGTCATCGGGCTTTCCTGGGACTGCGTGGACTTCGAGAAAAGGGAGATCCGCATTGAGAGAACGCTCGAGTACAGGTATTCCGTGGGGGAGTGGAGGTTCGGGCCTCCCAAGACCAAGCACGGCTACAGGACAATCAAGATGACGGATACGGTTTTCAACATCCTGAAGGAGATCCATGACGGAGAGAGCAATGTCAAGGAGTGGACGCCCGAGGAATTCCGCAATCTGGTTTTTATCAACAGAACAGTATATCCCACGAAGAATTCGACCTATGACACCGCTCTCGGGAAAAGATGCGAAAAGGCAGGAATTAAGAAGGTTTCGATGCATGACCTTCGCCATACCTTTGCCACACGCTTTGTGGAGGCAAGCAATAACTACAAGTACCTGAGCGTCATGCTCGGTCATAGTAGCATTAAGATCACGATGGATCTTTATGTACACCAGACCGAGGAGAGCCAGGCGCAGGAAACGGATAAGTTCATGGACTATTTGGCGACCGTAGGTATTGCATAAAAAGCATTAAAAGATATTAAAAAGATTTTGAAAAGTGCGACGAAAGTGCGACGAATCGATTTTTGAGAATCGGGAAACCGCATAAACACTGGATAAAAAGGAGTTGTTATGAAACTAGGAATCGGAATCTCGCCGGTGATTCAAAGGGTAGCCGGGAATGCAGTAATATCAACGAAAATTCAATATTTCGTGTAAGTTACGGGAGCCTGAAAAGCCTTAAAAAGTATTAGCTGGAATTGCAAAAACGTAACTAAAACGTAACTAAACGAATGTTGGAAAGATTTGCGGCTTACCCCACATATTTTTTATGATAGCAGCAGTCTGTTATAAGGATAGGGTCAGATTTGATCTATTTTTTTTTGATGTCTTGAAGGTCTGGTAAGAGCATCTTCTAATTGCCATCCTTGAGCAACACGATATTCAAAAAGTTTCCGATCAATTCCATATTTTCTACACATTTCAGAGCGAGAGCGATAACGTTCTCCATTAAAATCATAACACTCCTTTCCACCATTTGGCTTTACAGGCGTGGTAAGAGCCTCTTTTAATGTCATTCCGTAAATTTTTCGCCTTCTCGTATATGTTTCCGGCTCTATATTCCACTGAGCGCACATAGCTTTGATTGACTGATACACGGTTCCGTTATGATCAGCTACAGTTTTTGAATGATCCCAACTTTTCCAGGTATTCATAGCTGGCCTCCTTCCTGCTATTAGCATATTAGCAGAACATACGTTCCTTTACTAATTATAATATTTTATTAATCTTAAGAAAAGAGATAGTTCAGAGATTCAGATAGATATTATATGGGTTATCTAATCACAATCATTCAGCATTTTACCGATATGAGCCTTCGCAAATGCCG
>ODAJ014777670.1_pt1 | contig 29575 bp, 21 predicted proteins | sample 1539241 | NCBI WGS metagenome assembly ODAJ01 (sample SAMN02144231, study PRJEB22623) | gut metagenome | biome: sheep rumen | host: Ovis aries | place: New Zealand
CGCGCCGATGGTACTGCGTAAGTGGGAGAGTAGGTAGCCGCCGTTTTTCATGAAGAAGCCCCGACATCCAAACGGACGTCGGGGCTTCTTGTTTTTAGGAATTTTTCGCCTTTTCCTTCTCCAGCGCCTCCAGCATTTGTCGGGCAAGTTTGCGCTTCTTGTGGATGAGGTTTGTTGCCTGGCGCTTGTCGGAGCGGAGGTCGAATAGAGAGAGCGTGTCGACGATGCCCATTTCGTTGCCTGTGATGTTGCGCTTCGCTCCTTTGTAGGCAGGGAGCAGGGCGTACTCTGCCGTTCGGTAGCCCAGGCGGCCAACGGCTTCGATGACCATTCCCCTTCGTCCCTTTCTGGATTTGCCCAAGAAGGTCTGCAAGTGATTCTCGGAGTCGAGCCCATCAGGTATCGGTTGGTGCAGCATCTGGGCAAAGGATGCGAGCAGGTCCTGCTGCGCTACAAGAGCGTCTGAGACGGTGGAACGTATGTGGCCTTGCCAATAGATGAAGAAGGGCACACGGGTGCCGGCTTCGTATAAACTGTATTTTCCCCCTCGGTAGCCTCCGTTCATGTCGTGGTTGCCGATGAGCTGTGCGGCCTGGTCCTGGTAGCCGTCGTCGAGTACGGGACCATTGTCGCTGGTGAAGATGACGATGGTGTTCTCCAGCAGTCCTTTCGCTTCCAGTTCGCTTATGACCTCACCTACGCACCAGTCTGCCTCCATGATGACGTCGCCTCGCGGTCCCATGGAGGTGGAACCAACGAACTGCGGGTTCGGAATGCGCGGGACATGCGGTTCGTGGAGGCCGTAGTATAGGAAGAAGGGTTGACCCTGAGGCTGGTTGTCGATGAATTCCTTCACTTTCCCCACAAGGTAAGGGGCCATCTCTTCGTCGTTCCACAGGGCCGACTTGCCACCCCGCATGAATCCGATGCGCGGTATGCCATTAATGACAGTGTTGTTGTGACCATGCGACCAGGTGACCTTCGTCATCAGTTCGGGATTGGTGAGTGCCGTAGGTTGTCCCTCGAAGTTCTTTTGGTAGTTCACCTCTATGGGGTCAGTTGGGTCGAGACCCACAACGTCGCCGTTCTCGACGTAGACGCAGGGAACGCGGTCGACGGTAGCCGGGAGAATGCAGGAATAGTCGAACCCTATCTCATTGGGGCCGGGTTTGATGGTGCGGTTCCAATCTATTTTGCCCCGTCCGATGCCGAGGTGCCATTTACCGATGGCACCGGTGCGGTATCCGGCATTCTTGAAGAGACGAGACAGTGTGAACTGCTCTTCACCGATAATGAGCGGGGCATCCCCCGGCAAGATGTTCGTCTTGCGACGCCAGGGGTACATGCCTGTGAGCAGCCCGTATCGACTGGGCGTGGAGGTGGCTGATGCGGCATGTCCATTTGTGAAACTCACGCCGCCAAGTGCCAGACGGTCGATGTTGGGGGTCGAGATAGTCTGGCTGCCATAGGCACTGACATCGCCATATCCCAAGTCGTCAGCCACGATGAGCAGCACGTTGGGATGCTGTTGTGCCACAGCCGCAAGGGAAGGCAGAGCGGCAACGATAGGTAAGACGTGTTTTTTCATGGGGACGGATTAGGGAAGGTGGGCTATCGCATGTGAATGTCGCGCTGGGAAAGGGAATCTCTACGTTATTAGTGTCTGCGTTTTTTGTGGCGAGTTTCTATTTCCTGGATATTAATATCTTCCAGATGTGTGATTTCGGGCGTTTCACAGTTTAGCGAGCCAACGACAGTGATGATATCGAAACGGTAGTTGTCGATTCCGTAAAACTTGACGTAGTGGTTAATAGCTCGCCGAAGGTTGTAACGTTTCCAGTAGTCTATTGCATCTTGAGGGTCGCCAAAGAAACGGTTGCGTCGGGTCTTCACTTCTACGAAGACAATAGTATTTCCTTGTTGGGCTACGATGTCTATATCGCGGTGGCCTGAGTGCCAGTCATGATCTATTATTTCATAGCCTTTGCGAAATAAGTAGTCGGCTGCCACTTTTTCTCCCCATTTCCCCATAAGCGTGTGCTCAGATTCTTCATCCGTAAGGTAGTCTTCGTTTTCTTCTTCTATGTAGGATGATGCAGAGACCTTCGTTGAAATAGATTTATTAGCATTGGATATCTCTGTTTCTTGTTTTTCAGCTGTTCGTTGTTGCTGGGTACTATTTTTCTGCATTAATAGTTCCCGACACTTCCGTGCTGCGTCGCGCGCCCGGCCCTCTTTATCTGAGACATTAGGCTGCAGACGTTCGAGTGCAAGAAGTATCTTATTGGCTTCGGTTAATTGGCCTTTTTTTGCGAGTAACCGTAGCATGTCAACTGCAGTCCAAAACATAGCGAGGCACGAATAAGGGCTCTTGTCCGTAGCATATAAGTGGCGTGCTTCCTCGTATGCCTTTTCGTTGTTGCCCAAATTGCGTAGTTCGAATATTTCCTTTGCGGTCATGTTCAACTGTTTTGCTTGTTAGGTAGGGCGAAGTTACGCATAATTGTCAATTTATGCAAGCGAATTGTCTAAATAGCGCACCTTTTCTTAGTATCGAATTATATTCAACGATAAAATTAGTTAAAAAGTCCGTTGTTTATTTGGTTGGTATTGGATAAATGCTTACCTTTGCAGTGTTGAACTACAAATCTCGTTGAAACATGAGTGAAATAACGAAGTTAACCAGTAAGGAAGAGGAAGTGATGGAGATGATATGGGAGTTAGGCGAATGTGCGCCGAAAGATGTTCTGGCGATTTATCCCGAACCGAAGCCACATATCAATACCGTCGCCACGATGTTCCAATCGTTGGAGAGAAAGGGCTACTTGACCCATAAACCGCAGGGTAGGGGCTATGTTTATGCGCCTGCCGTCATGCAGCGTGAGTATGGCAAGAGTAAGTTGCATACGTTTGTGAATCGCTATTTTGGTAATTCCTACCTGAATGTGGTGTCAGCGCTGGTGCAGGAGGAGAAGGTGAGTGAACAGGAATTGATGGATTTTTTGGCCGAGTTGAAGAAGGGAAAAAAATGATGGTAGCTTTTTTCATCTATTTAATGAAATGGGCCATAACGTTGACAATGCTTTATTCGCTCTATGGCCTGTTCTTGAGTCGAGAGACGTTCCATTCGCTGAACCGCATGGTGCTGTTGACAATACTTGTGACAAGCATGCTGGTGCCGCTGTGTTCGTTTGAGACCGAAAGGATGACCTTCGTGCAGAAAAGTGTGGCGCGTGGCGAGGCTGCCGTGGCTTCGGCGTTCGAGGCCGCGATGAAAACGTTGCCGGAAACGGCAGTGAAACACGAATTTGGCCCTTATGAAAAGGATGCCCATCGTAGTGCCGTGGGCAATGATGTAAAGGACACCCATCGTGGTGCCGTGGACAATGATGTAAAGGACACCCATCGTGCAGCCCTGGACAATGAGGTTACGGAAAAACCAGCAGAACGTGAGCGCATAAATGGGACCGGCATTGTCATTCGCCTCGTAGTCTGGGGCTATTTGATAGGTCTGGTCAGTTGCTGGCTGCGTTATCTGTTAGCCTTCGGGGCTGTGATGAAGATGATACGTGAAGGTCGCAGCGTAGCGGTGGCCGGAGTGCCTTCGGGCGTAAAGGTTTTGGTGCATCCGGGGACTGAGATGCCTTTCAGTTGGATGCACTGGATAGTGCTCTCGCGCAAGGATATGGGTGAGAACCTGCAACCGATACTGATGCACGAACTGGAACACGTGAGGCGTGGACATTCGTGGGACATGTTGTTGTGCGAACTGACAACGCGCATGCTCTGGTTCTTGCCCTTTGCGTGGATGTTGCGGCGCGACCTTGCCGAGGTACATGAGTACGAGGCCGACCGCTTTGTGCTGGAACAAGGATTCGAAGAGACGAAATATCAGCTGTTATTAATAAGAAAGGCCGCGAGGGCAGGACTGCAGCCTGTCGTGAACGGTTTTAACAGAAGTTCAATTAAAAACCGACTGAAAATGATGTACAAAAAGAAATCGAGTAGGGCGGCGGCACTGAAGGTGCTCTACCTGCTGCCGCTCATTGCCTTTGCCGTCACAGCCTTTGCCCGTCCCACCATGGTGGAGGAACTGCAGCGGACGCTGGAGCGCGAATCCGAACGAGGCCCTTTGTTGTCCCTGCCTAAGCCGGGCGCGGAGGAAGGTGCGATGGTGAGCGGAACGACTCCCGCTGCCGAAGAAATGTCCTTCGAGCCAACGACCACCCCGGAAGGCGGTGGCGACGTCAGCCACCCCACTGGGGGCGACAGCTTAGAGACGTCGACAGGCGTAGACACCTGCCTCATGACCATAGAGCCCAACCCCGAAATGCTGCTGGACAGCACGATGGCAGCCATCGGAGCACGGAAGATAGGCCGGGGCGTGTATGTCGGAGCCTTTCGTCCGAACTATACGGGCGACACCATCCGTGTGAAGCACGTCCAGGTAGACGGCGGAGCGCATTGGACTGTTGACGGGTGCGAGGATGGCTACAACATCTGGCTGCAAAAGGAGGACCGCGAGGAACTGGGCCGTGGCTATCACATCCGTACGATGCAGCCCACCCAGCAGGCGCAGACGCCACACGTCAACAATGCCCCCGTCGACCCTCACTGGCGACCTGCCGAGGTGACGCAGCATGAGGCTGATGCGCAATCCATGCGCCTCGAACGCGGAAAGGATGAGACACGTCTGAATGTGTATATGACCACTGAAATGCCCAATCCAGAGGACGGAACGCTCGACATGCTGGGGGTGGATTTTGCTGAACTGGCACTCATAGACCCGAAGACGGGCGACCGCTATATGTGCCGCCGCGTGGAGAACTATGAGGACAAATTTGTGGCACTGTCGATTGGTGATAAGGCAGGTGTCGTCGTAAAGATTACGGCCATCTATCCGCCCCTGCCCAAGAAGGTGCGCCGCGTGGAACTGGCCATCCACACCCCGAACGGATGGGAACGCACCGGCACCGTCTTCAAACTCAAGAAAGACGAACGCCCCGTACAAGTTATTCACTAATGAAAGGAGGACCGAAGAATGAAAAAGATATTATTTGCCCTGATGCTTGTGTGCATGGCCATCCCTGATGGCTATGGAAAGACGAAACTGCCGACCTACGATGTGCGCCCCACGAATCAAGCCCCTACGCTGGAGCGCCCGGCGTGGCCTGACTATGACGTCCAGAACGAGAACTCCTTTGCCGTATTCAGTAACATTCTGGAGGTGAAGCCGACGGCCAGTGGAAAGAATATGGGGACGGGAGGAGGCCTATGGACGCTCTATCGCTGTGAGGAGGCCACCTACGTCACCTTCGACTGGCAGGTGCCCTCTTATCAGGACTGGTGGTTCTTCCGCTTTACGACGGGCTCTGCCATAATAGATGCCGACACGGGCGACCAGTATATGCTGCGCGAATTGGAGTACTTCCCCATGGACCAATGCTTCTGGGTACACGGCCAGTCGGGCCGCACCATTCGCTTCGTGCTCGTCTTTGCTCCGCTGCCCCTGTCGGTCGAGCATGTGCAAATCTTTGAGGCCTCGGCCCCCACACGGAGGTGGATGGACGGCGATGCAACGCGGAGTAGGGTCTTTGACATCGATGACCTGAGGCCGACGACGGAACGAAAGGTGAAGGAGGGGAGAGTGATATATTAGAGGATGTTGCGATAAATCGTAACACACATAACAAGATGCCGCGGAAACTGATAGAACACGTCGCCGCGGAAACTAACGGGACGAAGCGGCGTTAATATTTCTTAAATATGAACGTTTAAGGGTAATGTTTTCACGCTTTTGCGGTATATATTATAGAAAAAACCAATTATTGTTTTCATTGTAATTGGATTTTAGTTAGTAAAGGCATGCCATGCCCCCTGTCGCCTGTGAAGGTGGCAGGGGGCTTTTTTTTTATATATTCTTTGGTGTTTTACTCGCATAATCGTAACTTTGCAATCAATTTCTTGCTTTATGGAAAAAAGATTCTCTGATATGAAGAAGTGTTTGTTGCTATTGATGTTGTCGGTGCCCCTCGGGATGCAGTCGCAGACGGCACTGGACAAGCCGTCGCTGAAACAGGTGACGCAGATATCCCCTTACTATTTCGGCCCCAACGCCTTTCCCGTGCCCCAGATGCTGGACGGCCGCGTGGAGCGCGAACTGCGCGTGGAGTTGGCCGGTGACTACTTCCACGGCAATCGTGGCGACCACACCGAGGACGTCTCCCTCAAGCTGAACATCCCCCTGTGGACCGAGCGCGCCAACCTGACGGTGTGGATGCCCGTGATGGAGTGGTTCCGCAATTCCGACCAGAACATCCAGACCTGCCGCATACAGCCCCAGCATCAGGCCGATGCCAAGAAGGGCAGCCTCATGGGCGATGTCTTCCTGAGCATCGACATGCACCTGATGAAGCAGCGTCGCTATCGTCCCGACTGGGTACTGCGTGCCGCCCTGAAGACGGCCTCCGGCGGCAAGTATTATCTGGCCCGCTACTACGACAGTCCCGGCTACTTCTTCGATACGTCGTTGGCCAAGTCCTTTTCCGTCGGGGGCAACAAGACCTGGGGCCACAGCCTGCGCGCAGCCCTCTCTACCGGCTTCCTCTGTTGGCAGACCGACAACGGCCGCCAGAACGATGCCGTGCAGTTCGGCGTGATGGCCAAATACGAGAACCGCTATTTCTCCCTCTCCGAGACCTTCGCGGGCTACTCCGGATGGGAGCACAACGCCAGCAACGGAGGCGAACTGGCCCACGACCGTCCCGTTGTGCTCCGGACGGACATCGTCGGACACATCAAGCAGTTCGACATCGTGGCCGCCTACCAGTATGGCCTGCGCGACTATCCCTACCACCAGGTCCGTCTGGGCCTGGCCTATCGGTGGGACGTGCTGAAGAAGTGGAAGCGAAATAACGCGAAGCAATGAGACGCATATTGCTCATCCTGTGCATGGCCCTCAGCGCCATGATGGTGCAGGGACAGACCTACACCGATTCGGTGCAGGCCCAATTCTTCCGTGAGTTCTACCACCAGGGCCACCTCGTACACTGGCTCGATGCCCTGAGCGACCACACTGTCTACCAGGGCCTCCACGTCGGTCAGTGGGACGAGTCGGGCCAGCTCATGTTCTCTGTCGACGGCAACAGCTACCGCTGGAACCGCTACTACGTCGACGGCTTCCGCCTCGACAACCGCTTCACGGCCGGCAGCACCCCCTATGTGCCCAACATGGAGCAATACAACCTCCGCCTCGATGCACAAAGCTCCGTCCTGGAGTTCGAGCTGGACACGCTGGCCGGCGACTACGCACAGATATCGTGGAACCGCGGCAACCTGGGCGGCATCAACAAGACTACCGAAGGCATCATCCACCTGTTCCACGGCACCGGCACGGAGGGGGCCTACAATCCGCAGACCATCCACAAGCGCCAGTACGTCCGGGGCCAGGGCACCATGGACATGGCCTACACCCTCCAGGGTCGCGACGGCCGTCAATACCGTCAGCACGTCTATGCCAGCATGGGCCAGCAGACCTATCCCAACTACGACCACGAGGGCCTCCTGCCCATGTCGCCCCTCTATCCGGCCGAGCACTACAAGGTGCAGCTCGACGGTCGTCTGCCCTCGGGCCGTCGCCTCGACCGCCTGGGCTACCTCGTCAACTTCTCGGGCAAGGACAACTACGGTTCGGAGTTCTATTTCAATCCCAACGAGGTCATGCGCCTCACCACCTATTCGGCCTCCCTCTATGCCAAGCGGCGCGGTCTGACCACCGGACTCACCTGGGCCACCAACGTCACCCGCCACGCCGACCTCCAGTTCGACCGCAACGTCATCGACCAGGACGGCGAGTCGCTGGAACCCTGGATGGCCGACGGCCGCACCCACGAGTTGGACTGGGCGCTTCGCTATCGGCGCCGCCTCTTGCCCTGGCTCACGTTCCAGGCCGACGGCTACAACTCGCTCCTCCATTTCCATCCCACTACGCAACACTTCTCCAACGAAGTCTATGCCCAGCAGCTCCTCGAGACCACCGGCCAGCCGCTCTATCGCTACGATTGGACCAGCCGCGCCTTCCTCTCCGGCCTGTTGGAAAACCAGTTGGGCGTGGCCGCCCAACACACTTTCCGCGACAAGCTCGACCTCAGCGGACAGGTAGGCCTCACCCTCGACGGCATGCTGCTGTCCGGCAAGAGCAAGGTCACCCCCAACTTCCAGGCCGCCTTTTCGCTCCGCTATCGTCCGGCACGCTGGTTCCAGGTCGGCCTGACCCTGGCCCACGACCGCGTGAGTTACAACATCGAGGACATCCGCTACATGAGCAACGACTACCTCAATGCCCGCGTCAGCTTCTCCGGCACCGACCGCCTCTTCACCACCACCGGCGGAGCCCATCATGCCTATGCCGACCGCCTTTGGCAACCCGCCTACCTCACGTTCAGTCTGCCCATCCATCTGCGCTTCGGTCGCCACGAGATAGCCCTCCTGCAGACCTACCGTAAGTATTACCACACCTGGATGACGCAGTTCGCCGACGGCCCAGCTGCCAACGGTACCTTCGACGCCGACGGCTACTACTTCCTCACGCCCGGACAGCACGACTACGTCGTCGGCTATCAGCCCGCCGGCCTCATGGCCTCAGGCTTCTTCACCAATACCCCCTACTACATGTCGCAGACCTCGCGCTACACCTATCGCGGCCGCAAGTTCATGTTCAGCCTCTCGTGGCAGTCGATGATAGGCGTCGGTCTGTCGGCACTGGGCAACGGCCCGGCCGCCAACAACATCGGCGTCCTCAGCGAGTCCACCGCCAATCCCAACACCCAGCACACGATAGCCAACGCCGACGGACGCTATCCCGGCGTCGGTCGACTGGACCAGGACAAGGCATACGTCTGCCGCATCTATCTGGCCTACAACGTCTGCCGATGGTTCCAGTTCGGCATTAATGGTCGCTGGACCGACGGACAACCCTTTGCCTACTTCAACACCGCCACGCAGACCGATGCCCAGGGCGACACGCAGATAGCCATACGCCCGGGCTGCACACGCGGCATCAACCCCACCGACGGCGACTTCGGTTGCCGCGAGAGCGCCCTCTTCAACATCGACCTCCATGCCCGCTTCCAGTGGACCCTGAAGCGCCACCCCATGACCCTCGACCTGCTCTGCTACAATCTCTACGACTTTGGCAATGTCTACACCGAGATGTGCTTCCCCCAGGGATTTTTCGGGACGGGCCAGCGTGGGCCTAACATGACGCTCACCATCCCGCGCGGCATCATTGGAACACTAAAAATTGCACTATGAAACGCTCCCTATTGCTCTACCTGGCCCTGACCCTTTCCCTCTGTGTCATGGGGCAGACCGATACGTTGCAAACCTCCGACCCGGTCGAGGCAACCTCCGCCGACACGCGAGTCTTCCGTCCCCAGCAGCTGGTGGCCCCCGTGGCCCTCATAGCCTTAGGCACATGGGGACTGGCCGAGGACAGTCCCACCGACTGGCTGGCGCAGAAGGCACGCTACGACATGAATCCGCAATTCCGTAAGACCAAGGCCGACGAGTACCTTCAGTACGTGCCCACGGGCGTGCACCTGGTGCTCGGCTTCATACCAGGCACCCGTCCGCGCCACAACTTCCGCGACCGCGTGCTGGCCTCCGCCACGGCCAACCTGCTGATGGCCGCCGTCACCAATACCGTCAAGTACACCGTCCGCGAGCGCCGTCCCGATTCCTCCAAGCGCAACTCCTTCTTCTCCGGTCACACCGCCACGGCCTTCACCGGAGCCGAACTGGTGCGCATCGAGTACGGTTGGGCCTACGGCAGTGCAGCCTACGCCGTTGCCACGACCACAGCTTTCCTCCGCGTCTGGAACAAGCGCCACTGGGTGGGCGACGTGGTGGCCGGAGCCGGAGCCGGCATCCTGTGTGCCCAGGCTGGCTACTGGCTGTTGCCCGTCTGGAAGCGCTGCCTGGGCATAGACCGCCGCGATGCCCGTCGGCTCATGCGCCGGGCCGCCTCTCCCCTGGTCGTGGGCACTCCCTTCTATCTGCCCGACGAACGGGCTGCAGGTCTGTCCTGCAGCATCATGCTCTGATAAACGAAAAACATCATGCTCTGATAAACGGAAAAGGGGCTGTGTCAGGCGAACCTGACACAGCCCCTTTTTTCGTATCCATACGGTAACAATATCTCCAACTTCGGGTAACCAACTCTCCAACGTTGGGCAACCAAATTTCCGCGTATACTGAACCTTCTTGACACCCTCGTGAGGAAAAGTTCCGCCATCGGCGGTGTCCGTACGTCCATCGTCGGCGTCCGTCCGTTCATCGTCGATGAACGTACATCCATCGGCGGTGGCGGAACTTTCCCACGTAGGCCTGTAACTTTATTCCTCCAGGTTCAGGGCTTTTAGGAATTGTTTTTGGGAAGTTGTCGGGGCGTCCACACGCCGGATGCTCCAGTTGGTGGTGTCCACGCGCAGGCCGGCATCGGTGAGATAGTCGGCGTAAGGGATGTCGTCCGTGGTATCGACATAGCGACGGACCTCGGTGAGCGGCTGTCCGGCCACTTCGGCGCAGGCGTCCCAGAACTCCTCTTCGGTGAAGCCGCGCTGCAGTTCATGATAATAGCGACGATAGAGCAGGCGCATCACATCGTCGAGCGACTTCTGCTGCTGTGTCTTGCGGCGAATGTCGATGTCCATGAGCAGACCGATGACGGGACCCTTGAAGTAGTAGTTGATTCGGACGTCACGCCCGTTGTCATCGGGATTCATGAAGTTCAGCCAGATGTCGTAGCTGCATTGTCGCAGGCTCTGATGGCGTTGGCCCTCGTGGGGCGCATAGAGAGAGTAGTAGGTGGAGAGCAGTTCCAGCGCTTCGTCGGGTGTGGCGATTCCGGCGTTGCGCAGCAGGCGGAACTCGTAGTAGCAGGTCAGACCTTCGCTGACCCAGAGCATCGGCGTGATGGCCTCATGGTCATAGTCGAGCGGCCACAACTCGGCCGGCCGGATGCACTTGACGTTGTAGAGGTGGAAGTACTCATGAGCCACGAAGGCCAGGAACTTGACCTCCTCGCGGCGCGTGGCGAAGCGGTAGGTGCCATCGGTGTAGCAGGCCTGCGAATTGAAGTGTTCCAGTCCGCCGCCTCCCTGTCCCATGTGGATGAGACAGTAGTTGTCGTAGGGTACGTCGCCCATCATCTGCGTGGCAGCCGTGACGATGCGTCTGAAGTTGTCTTCGAGGTGCATATCTTCGGCACCGTCGGGCGTCTCGAGGGCAAATTCGTAGTCGTGCCCCTCGTGGGTGAACCTCTTGGTGTAGAAGTTTCCCAGCAAGAGCGGAGAGTCGTAGAGCACATCGAAGTCCTGCGGAGTGAAGGTGCAACTGTCGTCGTCGTGGGGCTTCATGCCCGTGGCGATGTGTTGCCAATGCTCGGGCATCTGGAAGCGGACGGTCACGGCATGATCCTGCTGACCGTCGACGTACATGAACACCCCGTTCGGTGCTACGAAGGCGATGTCGCCTTCCACACGGCTGGAGGCCACATCGCGCTGGTTGGCATAGATGCGATAGGAGACCTCGGCACATCCGTCCGCAGGCAGCGAGACGCGCCAGCGGTTCAATCCTTGCTTGCGCCATTCGAGCTTTTGGCCTTCGGCATCCTGGGCACTGAAGTCGGTCAGGTGCTTGGCAAAGTCGAGCATCTCGTAGTAGCCAGGCGCCCATCGGGGCATCACCAGCACCACATCGGAAGGGTGGGGACGGGTGCTGTCCGAGCTGTAGGCGAGGCGTACGTTCAGATAGTGCCCGGCCGTGTCGGGACTGACGGTGTACAACAGTTGATAGTCGGCAGGCCTATGGTTGCAGGCTGTCGCCAGCACGAGTGCGAGCAAGGCCGTGAGAATGGAGAAACGGGATAAGGCTGTCATTGATTTCTGTTGCCGGTGCGGACGTTATTTGCCCCCGAAGAGGTCGTCGATGTACTTGTAGAAGGCCGGGTCTTCGCCTACGGTGATGTGTACGATGGTGCCCTCGGGGTCGATGACCATCTTGGTGGGGAAGCCCTCGATGGCAAACTGTTCCTCGAGGACGGGAGCGTCGTCGGCCGTGGCGATGACGTGGCGCCAAGGCATGTCGTACTGGTCGATGGCCTTGAGCCAGGTGTCCTCTTCGTCACCGAAGTCGATGCTCACCATCTCGAACATGCCGTTGTACTTCTCGTAGCAAGCCTTCATGTCGGGTATGCCCTTGACGCACCATTTGCACCAGGTGCCCCAGAAGTCCAGCACCACGTATTTGCCCCGCAGGCTGGAGAGCGTGAAGGGCTTGCCTTCGGGGTCGTTCAGCGTGAAGTCGGGGACCGTCTGCCCCTCGGCGGCCACGGTGGTCTGTGCCTCGGTGGCGGTGGGCTCTTCCTGTACGGGGTTCTCTTTCTTCTCCTTGTTGGCTGTGCAACCTGCCATGACCAGTGCGGCCATTACGGCGATGAGTGTCTTTTTCATTGTCTGTTATAGGTTTAGGATTTGTTTTACGAGTGGGAATATGTCGCGCTTCAGGACGACGTCGTTGAGGTGGTGCTCGCCGTCGAAGATGCGGAAGTGCTCAGTCCCGTAGGCTTTTTTGTATTCGGGTTGGCAGTTGACGAACTTGTCGTTCTTGCCGAAGAGGCCCCATACGATGTCGCGCTCCTCGGGGGTGACGTGGCTGCAGGTGGTCTTCTCCACCTCGCGGAACTGGGCTATCATCTCCTTGTCCACGCGAAACTCCTTGGCGCCGTCGAGGCGTCGGTTCAGAAACTCGTGCCGACCGAGGCCCTGGAAGGTGAGGTGGCGCGCCATGTGGAAGGAGGGGTTGACCAGGATGCGCGGTGTGCCGTACATCTGTTCGGTGTAGAGTCCGCCCATGGAGGTGCCGATGATGACTTCGGGCTGCTCCTGACGGACGAGCGAAAGGAGGTAGGCCAGAGCCTCGCGCGGCATGACGGGGACGTCAGGCGAAAGGACCTCGATGCCGTATTCGTAGAGCATGTTGCGGAGGTGGACGGCTGTGCCCGACGAACCGGCCGAGGCGAAGCCGTGGATATAGAGTAGTTTCCTCATTTCTTAGCAAATTTGGTGGTACATTCGTTGCCCTGGGCATCCTGGGCGCGGGCTATGTAGAGGCCGCTGGGCAGGGATGAGAGGCCGACCTGATGGTGGCCGCTGTCGGAACTGAGGCGCTGGGCCATCAGCAGTGCGCCGCCGGGCGTGTATACATAGACGTTGACCGCGGGGCTCTCCTCGCTCTTCACCAGGAGGCTCTGGCCGGTGTAGGCTATGCTCAGGCCGCCGCTGCGACTGGCCAGGGTGGGCCGTATGGCATCGGGATCGGAAGCCTCGGGACGCCACTCGGTGGCATAGGTGTTCATGAGGTTGGCCTTGCGGATGGTGGGCTGGGTCATCAGGTAGACGCGACTGCCGCCGTCGGGGTATCGGCCCACGGTCTGGTCGCCGTTGTGGAGGCAGTAGACGAGACTGTCGGCCCACGAGCGGTCGCTGGCCATGAGGCGGATGACGGCGCTGTCCTGGTTGTCGAGCTTGAAGTCGACGTGGAGGTCGGACTCGGTGGGTCGCTTGCTGCACCAGACTATCTTGTAGCCCCGGGCGGGGATGATGGTGCTGGCCTTGGTGCCCTGAGCCGTGATGCGGCATTTCTCGGGCTTGTTCGAGCGGTCGGTCAGATACATGCCCTCGAGGTCGATGTCCTGGTCGGTGGTGTTGTAGAGCTCTATCCAGTCGTCCTTCTTTCCGTACTCGTTGATGTAGACGCTGTTGCCGGCACTCACTTCGTTGATGACCACCGGAGCCGTGGGCATGCCGGCCTGCTGCTTCTCCTCGGGAGTCATCTCCTCGTAGCAGGCGCGCAGCACCATGTTGCCCGAAGGCATTTCGAAGGTCTCGTCGGTGCTGACGAATGTGCCCGTGGATTCGGTATTAGACATGGTGATGCTGCCCTCCCAATAGATGTCGGACGACTTGCCCTCGTTGTTGTGCACCTCCACGGCAATGATGTTGCGGCCGCGCTTGAAGAGGGCGGCGGGCAGTGTCATCAGTCCGGTGTCGGGGTTGCCGTGGGCATATTCGGTGGCAAAGGTGTTGTAGGTGACCGTCCCGTTGGGCATGTTGTAGCGGCCTGCCTCGGTGCCGTTGACATAGATGACGAGACCGTCGTCGATGCTGTAGTTCAGCGTGAAGGCGTCGCCCTCCTCGGGGGCCTTGTCCAGCTGCAGTTCGTGGCGGAAGTAGTAGGTCGGTCGCTTGTCCTGCGTATTGCCGCCGTAGTCGAGGTAGGTGTTGGTGTATCGGTTGCCGCCGACGAAGTAGCCCAGCGGTGCCTGTCCGCTCTGCCAGTCGGTGGCGGCGTAGTCCTCGGCGGTCCAGTCCTCACCGTCCAGCGAGCCTTGGTCGTAGAAGTCCCATGTCGACTCCGTCGGCAGCAGTGTGGTCTCCTGTTCGGCACTGCCCTCGACGAGTTGCCACCCTGCGAACTTGTATCCGGCAGGAGCCTCGGCCCGGAATGTCACGGGGGCAAACAGTCGGCCGTTGAAGTAGTTGGTGGGCACGGGCAGTCCGTTGACCGAGAGGCGGGCCTGGGGGATGTTGGCCGAGAGCTCCACCTTCTGGGCCGTAGTGGTACGCAGCTGCATGGGGGAGTAGTTCTTCAGCGTGTTCACCATGGTCTGCTGGCGGCTGGCCGAGAGGGCACTGATGAGCGAATTGGCCGTGTTCCAGGGCGTGCTCCGCTGCCAGTAGAGTTCGTTCAGGATGTTCTGGCTCGAGCTGACGCGGTTGGCCAGTTCGTTGATGATTTCCCGGCAGCGGTTCGGTTCGAACACCGAGCCGGCCACCAGGCAGTATGAGTCGATGAACTGCTTGCGGAAACTTTGGTTCTTCAGCATGTTCAGGAATATCGTCACCAGCTCTATCTCCTTGGTATATCGGTTGACGGGTTCGCCGTAGAGCTGGTCGAAGGTGTAGGTCTGCTTGCCTGCATAGGTTGTAAAGACATCGTTGGTGTTGACGCTCATGGAGCCGTCGAGGTCGAAGAGTACGAAGCGGAAGCGTCCGCCTTCCATGATGGGCTTGAAGGCCTTGACGTTGTTCTGCGGCCAGTCCCAGTTGCCGAGGTAGAACTGCACGGCCATGTAGTTGCAAAATTCGTCGATGTCCACCATCTGGCGTATCTCGTCGTAGACCTCGTCGCTCTGGGCACATTCCTGGGCCAGTTGGTACCAGTGGTCGAAGCTCTCGCGGGTGCCGCACTTCTGCACGTAGCCCGAGTCGGGCGACATCTCGAACTGGTCAATCTCGTTGTCGTCCAGTCCGTAGTTGGCATAGACGAAGTGCTTGTTGTTGGGCTCGCGGACGTTGATGACGCCGGCGTATATGCCATTGATGTAGTGCATGACGGGCTGGTAGCCCTGGCAGTCGATGTCGATGCCCGAGCGGGCGATGATTTCCTGCAGTGCGGGGTCCTTGATGCGGCACTGGGTGTCGTTGCCGCCGTTGCGTATCTGCAGGGTCTTGTGCTTGCGGTAGGGTTTGTCGGGGAAGAAGTTGTAGGGCAGGTAGCTCTGCAGCTCGTAGCGTTTGTTGGCCTTCAGTTTGAAGGCATAGGGTGCCCAGGCACGGCTCCATCCGCCGCAGCGCTCCATGGCCGTCTCCTGGTTGATGACCATTTCGCCTTCTGTGTTCAGGTACTCCGTGTTGACGGAGCGTTCCCAGTCCATGTTCCAGTTGCAGGGCGAAGCCTGTCCGTTGCCCGGACGGCCGTTGCCGTTGCCCTTGACCAGAATGCCCATGTCCTCGCCATAGAGGTCGTAGTCGTTGCCGACGACGCTGAGCACGGGCAGGTCAAAAGTCTTGTCGCGCAGGATGTAGGAGCGTGTCACCACCTGGCTGGGCAGATAGCCGTCGCCGATGAGGCAAAAGCGGTAGGTGGTGGTTTCGGAGATGTTGAAGAGGCCCGTGTCGGAGGTCTCGCCGTTCGTGGCTGTGGGTGTGGAGCCATCGGTGGTGTAGCGCAGGGTGGCCCCTTCGGGGATGGCTACGCAGACCGTCAGCGAAGCGTCGAATATCTGCGTCGGCTGGTCGATGTCGGGGGCTGGCAGGCGGACGTCGGCAAACCTCATGTCGGAGTTGTCGCGCTCGGGAGTTGGTGTCGATGACCATCCCCATACGTTCTCCGTCGTACTCTTTCGGGCGTAGGAGCAACGGCTGACGGCAGCCGGATATTCCTGCGACAGCACCAGTCGGCCCGCCTCGTCGCTCAGGTACAGCGTGTCGCCTTCCACATCCAGCTTCATGTCCATCTGGGTGAGGCAATATTTGTCGTGGTGGTCGAACCAGAGGTTCTTGTACTTCTTGCCCTGCACCACGGTGTGCTGGGAGATGTGCACCTTCTTCAGCTGTTGCGGGTCGTCGCTCAGCCAGCATCCTGTCAGCGAGACCGTCTGCGCCGATGGGTTGTACAGTTCCACCCATCCGCCGTAGTTCCATGAGGGGTCGACCCACTGGTCGATGTTGGCCGCCATGATTTCGGTCACGATCAGGTTTTGCATGCCTTCGCTGTTGTTGGTCACCCGCAAGGTGCAGCGAGCCTTCAGGCCTGAGCCGTCCACCGTGGTGGCTATGATGTGGGCCACGCCTTCGCCCTCGGCTGTCACCAGACCGTGGCGGTCCACGGTGGCCACAGCGGTGTTGTCGCTGCTCCATTCCACCGTCTTCATGGTGGCATTCTCGGGCGTGATGGTTGCCGTCAGTTGCTCGGTCTCGCCCTTCACCAGCGACAGCGATGTGGCACTGAGGCTCAGCCCCGTGGCCTTCACCTCCTCGCCCCACATCTCCAGGCGCCAGTTGCTGATGCACAACCAGTCGCTGCTGATGATTGCTTCCTTGCGAACGCCGATGACCAGGTTGCCGTCGGTGCCCACTTCCACTTCCACCTCATTGTGGTAGTATCCGGCCTCGAACCAGTAGTGGGCTGCAACCATGTTGTTGGGGATGTAGTAGGTAGGCCCTTGTGCCCACCAGCCTCCGCCCACGGCACTCGTGGCACCGCCGAGACCCTCCTCCAGTGCGGCACTGGAGCACGGGACAATGGGGACAGCGACATCTTCGACCTCCGAGCTGGCAAACAGAAGGGCATTCAGCCGGTCGGCGTAGTCGCCGCTGCTGTAGTACATATAGTCGTACTCGGCCGACCCCATGCGGTAGAATGCACTGGCACTCACGCGGTAGCGCCCCGGTTGCAGTCCGGAGATGCTTTGGTACGTGGCGAAGTTCTTGCTGTAATGCTCGGCATTGTTCATTGGTCCGGCCGAACCGAATGGGGTGCCTTCCCATCCCGTGGTTACATCGCCGTTCTCGAAGTTCGGATTCACGACATACTGTTCCGTGATGTCAATCCAATTCTCGGCCCAAGCACCAGGGGCAAGGGCCAGCAGCAGGGCCACCAAGGCCACACTTTTGTGTATTGCTTTCATTTAGTTAGTTTTTGCGAACAATATCTGCGCAAAGTTACGATTAAGCATGCGAAAACACAAATTTATTTGTGACTTTCCGAATAACAAATTCCGAAATGATAGTATTTTAGGAATATATTTGCGTTTTTTTCGGCTTTGCACTATCTTTGTCCTCCAAAACGGAAAGTAAACAAATGTGCTATGCAACAACTTAACAGACAGACGGCGCAAAAACGTCAGAGAACGGAGAGAGTGATACAGTTTGGCGAGGGAAATTTCCTTCGCGCTTTTGTGGATTGGATTATTCAGAAGGTGGACGAACGGACAGACTTCGATGCCAGCGTTGTGGTGGTGCAGCCCATCGAGCGCGGCATGGTGGACAACCTCATGCAGCAAGACTGCCTCTACCACGTCAACCTGCAGGGACTGATTGACGGCAAGCCCGTCAATTCGCTGACACTGGTGGACACCATAAGCCGGGCACTGAATCCCTATCAGGACTTCGAGGCTTTTCTCCGATTGGCCGAACAGCCCGAGATGCGGTTCGTCATCTCCAACACCACCGAGGCTGGCATCGCCTTCGACCCTGCCTGCCGACTCGCCGACCGACCTGCCAGCAGCTATCCGGGCAAACTGGTGCAGCTGCTCTGGCATAGGTTCAAGACCTTCGACGGAGACCCCGCGAAGGGATTCATCATCATGCCCTGCGAACTCATCTTCCTCAATGGGCACCACCTGCGCGAGTGCATCGACCAGTATGTGGAACTCTGGTGCGAGGACTTCGGCAGCGACTACGAACGCTTCAAACGGTGGACCAGCGAGTCGTGCTACGTTTGCGCTACGTTGGTAGACCGCATCGTGCCGGGCTTCCCCCGCAAGGACATTCAGAAGATACAGCAACAGCTTGGCTATGAGGACAACATGGTGGTGCAGGGCGAGGCCTTCCACCTGTGGGTCATCGAGACGGCTCCCAACCTGCCACTCGAAACACTTGCCCGCGAGTTCCCTGCCGGGGAGGCCGGACTGAACATCGTGTTCACCCATAACGAAGCTCCCTATCACGAGCGCAAGGTGACGCTGCTCAACGGACCGCACACCGTGCTCTCGCCCGTGGCCTACCTGTCGGGCATAGACATCGTGCGCGATGCCTGCCAGCATCCCATCGTGGGCAAGTTTGTCCACCAGGTGCAGTTCGAGGAACTGATGCAGACGCTCAACCTGCCGATGGACGAGTTGCAGCAGTTTGCCCGCGACGTTCTGGAACGCTTCTTGAACCCCTACGTCGACCATCAAGTGACGAGCATCATGCTCAATTCGTTCCCGAAATTCCAGACACGTGACCTGCCCGGACTGAAGACTTATCTGGAGCGAAAGGGCACCCTGCCCCAGGGACTGGTGCTGGGACTGGCTGCCATTATTACCTATTATAAAGGAGGCGTGCGGGCCGACGGTGCTCAGATTCAGCCCAACGACGACCCACGCATCATGCAACTCCTGACCGACCTTTGGCAAACGGGAGATACGCGTCGCGTGGCCGAAGGCGTGTTGGCCGCCAAAGACCTGATTTGGCACGAGCACGGCGACCTCAACGCTGTCCCCGGACTGACGGAAATGCTCACCCGAATGCTCGACAGCATTCAGGAGAAGGGCATGTTGGCAACGGTGGAAGATATGGTCAAAGAGAAATGATAAAAGAATGAAAACCATACAGATACATCCCGACGACAACGTGGCGGTGGCCCTGGAGGACTTGCCAGGCATACCGGCCGGTCACAAGGTGGCTCTGCGCGACTTCCAGGCAGGCGACCAGGTGGTCAAATATGGGTACCCCATCGGGCACACCATCCATGCTGTCAGCAAGGGGTCGCTCATCGACCACCACGACATACAGACGAACCTGAGCGGAACGTTGGATTATAGTGACATTCAGTGCACTCCGGTGGATCAGTCAGGGCTTCGGCCCGCTTCTGCCGCTTCGCCCGAAGACGAATCAGACGCTTCATCGACATTCAACGGCTACCTCCGCAGCGATGGGCAGGTGGGCATCCGCAACGAACTGTGGGTCATACCCACCGTAGGCTGTGTGAGCGGCATCGTTCGTCGCGTAGTGGAGCGCATGCGCACCGAGGTGCTGCACGAAGGAGACGGCGTGGATGCCATAGTGGGTTTCCCCCACAACTACGGTTGCTCACAGCTGGGCGCCGACCACGAGAATACGCGCAAAATACTGCGCGACATGGTGCACCATCCGAATGCGGGCGGCATATTGGTCATCGGCCTGGGTTGTGAGAACAATCAGCCCCGCCAGTTTCAGGAGTTCTGTGGCGACTATGACCGCGAGCGGGTCCGCTTCATGACCTGTCAGGAGGTTGAGGGCGACGAGGAGGAGACGGCCATGCGATTGCTCATCGAACTATATCGCAAGGCATGTACCTATGAACGTACACCGCAGACCCTCAGTAAGTTGCGCGTCGGACTGAAGTGCGGCGGTAGCGACGGCTTCTCAGGCATCACGGCGAATCCCTTGCTCGGACGATTCAGCGACTGGCTTTGCACGGAACAGGGTGGGACCACGGTGCTGACCGAGGTGCCCGAGATGTTCGGGGCCGAGACCTTGTTGATGCGCCGTTGCGCCACACCGCAATTGCTGGAGCAGACCATCAGGCTCATCAATGATTTTAAGACCTATTTCCTGTCCCATGGTCAGCCCGTAGGCGAGAACCCTTCGCCCGGGAACAAGGCCGGCGGCATCAGCACCCTGGAGGAAAAAGCACTCGGCTGTACCCAGAAGTCGGGTTCGTCGCCTGTCTTTGGGGTGTTGGCCTATGGCGAGCGGATAGGCGAGGGTAGGGGACTCCACCTGTTGTCGGCGCCCGGCAACGACCTTGTGGCCTCTACAGCCTTGGCAGCCGCAGGTTGTCAGTTGGTGCTGTTCACCACAGGGCGAGGCACCCCATTTGCCACCTTTGTCCCGACGATGAAGGTGTCGACCAACAGTCGACTGGCGCAGGCAAAGCCCCATTGGATAGACTTCAATGCCGGTTCGCTCATCGAGGGCTCTACCATGGATGAACTGCTCGACCAGTTCCGCCAGGTCGTCCTGAACGTATGTGAGGGTCGACACACGCAAAGCGAATTGCGCTGTCAGGCCGATATAGCCATCTTCAAAAACGGGGTGACACTATAAGCGCGACAACCAATCATGGCAGGACACTGTAAGTGCGCCACCGAATCCGAAGGAATTTGACATGGAAAGGACTTCGGCTTCTCGATGGGGCTTTTCGTGTCCGATTCCACCTTAATATTGAAAATATTGTGCCTTACTTGTTGAATGTCACAAGGATTTTTTGTATCTTTGCATGCCCAAATTGAGTGGGAATAGTTTTTTAGATAGATTCGATAATATAATATGGTAAAAAAGTTTCAGGAACGCACGCGCCTCAATCTGTCTGAGGTGAACAAGGAAGTGCTCAGTCAGTGGGATGAGGAAGACCTCTTCCATCGCAGCATATCGGAACGCGAGGGTTGCCCCTCATTCATCTTCTTCGAAGGCCCTCCATCGGCCAACGGACATCCCGGTATTCATCACGTACTGGCCCGTTCAATCAAAGACACCTTCTGCCGTTTCAAGACGATGAAGGGATTCCAGGTACACCGCAAGGCCGGATGGGACACTCACGGACTGCCCGTGGAACTGGGCGTGGAGAAGGAACTGGGCATCACGAAGGAAGACATCGGCAAGACCATCTCTATCGAGGACTACAACCTGAAGTGCCGCCAGAACGTGATGATGTACACCAGCGAATGGACCGACCTGAGTCATCGCATGGGATATTGGGTGGACATGGAACACCCCTACATCACCTACGACAACAAATACATCGAGACCCTGTGGTGGTTGCTGAAACAACTCTATCAGAAGGGACTGCTCTATAAGGGCTACACCATTCAGCCATACAGTCCGGCAGCCGGTACGGGCTTGTCGAGTCACGAGCTGAACCAGCCCGGTTGCTATCGCGACGTCAAGGATACCACGGTGACGGCCCAGTTCCGTTTGTGCACAACGTGCGCAGAGAAGACGGAGCGCGCAGAGGCAATCCTCAAGGAAATATATGACAAATATCCTGCCTCTTCCGTGTATTTCCTGGCTTGGACCACTACTCCCTGGACTTTGCCCTCGAACACGGCATTGTGCGTAGGCCCGAAGATAGACTATGTGGCCGTGAAGGGACAGAATCCTTACACGAAGGAAGAGGCCGTTTACATCATGGCTGAGGCTCGCCTCGGTGCATATTTCAAGAGCGAGGAGGAATACGAAGTCCTGGCCCGTTGCACCGGTGCCGACCTCGTGGGCCTGCACTACGAGCAGCTCTTCCCCTGGGTGAAGCCCTGTGCTCTGGAGAACGGTCAGGTCGTGGACAAGGAGGCGGATGCTTTCCGCGTCATCCCCGGCGATTATGTCACTACGGAGGATGGTACGGGCATCGTGCACATTGCTCCCACCTTTGGTGCCGACGATGCCAAGGTGGCAAAGGACGCTGGCATACCCTCGCTGTTCGTCATCGACAAGGCTGGCGACACGCGTCCCATGGTCGACTTTACGGGCAAGTACTTCGTGAAGGAAGATATGGATGAGGCATTTGCAGCACTGTGCGTCCGCGATAGCTACTGGCAACACGCCGGCGACTTCGTGAAGAACGCCTACGACCCCAAATATGCCGGCATGGACGAGAAGGAACTGGCCAAGACCGAAGACCTCAATATCGTCCTCTGCATGGAGATGAAGCAGGCTGGCACAGCCTTCAAGATAGAGAAACACGTGCACAACTATCCTCACTGTTGGCGCACCGACAAGCCTGTGCTTTACTATCCGCTCGACTCATGGTTCATCCGTTCGACGGCAGCCAAGGAGCGCATGATGGAGCTGAACAAGACCATCAACTGGAAGCCCGAATCCACGGGCACCGGCCGCTTCGGCAAGTGGCTGGAGAACCTCAACGACTGGAATCTCTCGCGCAGCCGCTATTGGGGCACCCCGCTGCCCATCTGGCGCAACCGCGAGACCAAGGAGGAAATCTGCATCGGTTCGGTTGAGGAACTCTATGCAGAAATAGAAAAGGCTGTGGCCGCAGGAGTCATGCCCGGAAATCCGCTGAAGGACCGCGGCTTCATCCCCGGCGATATGTCGCAGGAGAACTACGACCGCATCGACCTTCACCGCCCCTATGTCGACCAAATCTGGCTCGTGGGCGAAAGCGGTGCCGTGCTGAAGCGCGAACTGGACCTCATCGACGTTTGGTTCGACTCGGGTGCCATGCCCTACGCACAGATTCACTACCCCTTCGAGAATAAGGAACTTCTGGACAACCGCACGGTCTATCCCGCCGACTTCATTGCCGAGGGCGTCGACCAGACACGCGGATGGTTCTTCACCTTGCATGCCATTGCCACCATGGTCTTCGACTCAGTGGCCTATAAGGCAGTCATATCGAACGGTCTCGTCCTGGACAAGAACGGACTGAAGATGTCGAAGCGCCTGGGCAATGCCGTCGACCCCTTCAACGCCATCGAGCAATATGGCAGCGACGCTGTCCGCTGGTACATGATTACCAACTCGCAGCCCTGGGACAACCTGAAGTTTGACGAGGAAGGTGTGAAGGAAGTATCACGCTCGTTCTTCGGCAAGTTGTTCCAGACCTATTCGTTCCTCACCATGTATGCCAACGTCGACGACTGGCACTACGAGGAGGCCGATGTGCCCATGACCCAGCGTCCCGAGATGGACCGTTGGATATTGTCGGAACTGAACTCGCTGGTTCGCGAGGTCACCGAGTGCTACGAGGACTACGAACCCACACGCGCCGGTCGACTCATCCAGTCGTTCGTTGTCGACAACGTCTCGAACTGGTTTGTTCGCCTCTCGCGTAAGCGTTTCTGGGGCTCGGCCATGAGCATCGACAAGCTGTCGGCCTATCAGACGCTCTATACCTGCCTCGAGACGGTGGCCAAACTCATGGCCCCCATTGCTCCCTACTATGCCGACCGCCTCTATCGCGACTTGGCCGGAGCCACGGGCCGCGACACCCAGAGTGTCCACCTGAGCGAGTTCCCGGTTGCCGACGAGAGCAAGATTGACAAGGAGCAGGAACTGCGCATGGAACTGGCCCAGCAGATTACCTCTATGGTGCTGTCGCTGCGCAAGAAGGAACAACTCGTCGTGAAGCAGCCCCTCCAGAAAATAGCCATTCCGGCCGTGGACAGCGAGCAACAGCAGCGCATCGAGGCCATGAAGCAACTCATCCTGGACGAGGTGAACGTCAAGGAAATGGAGTTCGTGGAAGGTTCCGGCATCCTGGTGAAGAAGGTGAAGTGCAACTTCCGCACCATGGGTAAGAAGTTTGGCAAACTCATGAAGGAGGTGAACCAGACCGTAACCGGCATGAGCCAGGAACAGATAGCTCAGCTGGAGCGCGAAGGCCACTTGCAGATGGCCCTGGCCTCGGGCGAAGTAGTGACCATCGATGCCGAAGATGTTGAAATCTTCAGCGAGGACATCCCCGGTTGGACTGTAGCCAACGAGGGCGCCCTGACCGTGGCACTCGACATCACACTCACCGAAGACCTGCGCAACGAGGGCGTGGCCCGCGAACTGGTGAAGCGCATACAGAACCTGCGCAAGTCGAGCGGATTCGAAATCACCGACCGCATCGACATCCAGTTGGAGCACCACCCCCTGACCGACAAGGCCGTCAACCAGTTCGGCGACTACATTTCGGGACAGGTGCTGGCCAACAGCATTACCCTGGTGGACAAGGTCAGCGAGCCCATAGAACTCGATTTCGAAGAATATAAGGTTAATATTAACATAAAGAGATAGGTAACAAGTAACAAACCCATGGGGAATCCCCCGTAAATATCCTTTTACTAAGCTATGGAAGAGAAAACACGATACAGCGACGAAGAGCTGGAAGAATTCCGTCAGATAATCTTGGAGAAACTTGATCTGGCGAAGCGCGACTATAAGAAAGCAATGGAAGAGTTGTCCAAAGGCAATGAAAATGGTGTCGACGACACGTCTCCGACATTCCATGCATTGGAGGAGGGCAGCGAGGCCCAAAGCAAGGCTCAGTTGATTCAGTTGGCCGCGCGCAGTCAGAAGTTCATCCAGGGGTTGCAGGCCGCTTTGGTTCGCATCGAGAATAAGACCTACGGCATCTGTCGCGAGACGGGCAAACTCATCCCCAAGGAACGCCTGCGTGCCGTACCTCATGCCACGCTGAGCATCGAGGCTAAGAACCACAGGAAGTGAGGATGAAGGATTAGGGATGAAGGATGAAGGATTAGGGATTAGAGATTAGGGATTAGGGATTAGGGATGAAGCGGAAACAAATTCAGACGATTGTGGCAATCCTGCTTTTGGTGGGAATCATTGCCATCGACCAGATCATAAAGATTGCGGTCAAGACCGGAATGTATCTCCACCAGAGCATTCGCGTCACCGATTGGTTCTACCTACTGTTCACCGAGAACAATGGCATGGCCTTTGGGTGGGAGTTCATCGACAAACTTTTGCTCACCTCCTTCCGCATCGTCTTTGTCCTCCTCATCGCCTTCTATATGTTCCGTTCCATCCGCAGGGGCATCTCCTGGGGCTATCTCATCTGCTTGTCCCTCATCGTGGCAGGCGCAGCCGGAAACATTGTCGATTGCGTCTTCTACGGACTCATCTTCAACAATCCCCCTGCCCCCTTAGTTGCCGACTTCGTCCCCTTCGGGACAGGCTATGGCACACTCTTCCACGGCAGGGTGGTGGATATGTTCTATTTCCCCCTTGTGGAGTGGAACTGGCCCTCGTGGCTGCCCCTCATCGGAGGCGACCATTTCATATTCTTCAGCCCCATCTTCAACTTTGCCGATGCCGCCATCTCGTGTGGCGTTGTGGCTCTCCTGCTGTTCTACCGCAAACTGCTGATGAAATAATATGTATGAGCAAAGTTGCGGAACCATGGCAGATAACAGAAAATATAGGAAGATAGCCGCCGTGCGGCAGCAGGGGATAAGTCTATTGTCTCCGCTTCTCTTTTTTTTGCTTCTTCTGTCATCCTGTTCCGTCGACCTTCCTTCGTATGTCATTTCCGAGGGCAAGATGGAGCGCATTCTCTACGACTACCATCTGGCACAGGGCATGGCGGAGGCCAAGGGCGGCGATGTCGAGACCAATCGCTACCTCTATGTGCAGAAGGTGTTCGAGAAGTACAACATCACCGAGGAGCAGTTCGACACCTCTATGGTATGGTATTCGGGCCATACCACCCATCTCCAGAAGATGTACGACCGCATCGAGGCCCGCCTGGAGCGCGAATCCAATGCCGCCGGACTGAACCTCACCGAGGTCGATCAATACTCGCGTTACACGGCCGAGGGCGATACCGCCAACATCTGGCACGGCCGCGAGATGATGTTCCTGCACGGCAATCGCGAGGAGAACCTCCTGACCGTGGTCGTTCCGGCCGATTCCACCTTCCGCCCCGGCGACACCTTCATGCTCCACACCACCAACCGCTTCATCGTACAGGATAGATTCCGCGAGGGCTTCGTGCTCATGCAGATTGTCTACGACAACGACTCGGTGGCCTCCAGCACCACCATGGTGAATGGAGACTTCGATGTCAAGCTCACCATCGGCACCGACAAGGTAGACCCCAAGGCCAACATCCGTTCGCTCTCCTGCACCTTCTACTATGCTTTCGACGAGGGGGCCGACCCGGCCTTCCGCCTGTGGGTCATCAGCAAGCCCATCCTCCTGCGCTATCACCACGAGGTGGAGCAGCCGGCCGATACCACATCGCTTGTCCCCGACACACTGGAAGCCGACACCCTTGTACCCGTACACCAGGCCGCCCGTCCCGAACGCATCTCGCCAGAGGAGTTCCGCGAGAGCCAGGACGTCGACCGCAAGATAAACGTCGTACAGAAGAAGAAAGTGGTCCTGCCGGCCAAGGGCAGACCGCAACGTCGAACCCTCACCCCCACACGCTAATGTCTTCTCTGAAAGGATATCACCACGTCATTCTTCCCGACGGTCGTCAGGAGGACATGGTGGTCGTGGAGTTCGACAGCGCTGGCCGCTATGTCTCTCACCATCCGCTCACTGCCGAAGAGCCCTTCGTGGAGTGGGTTGGGGGAGTGTTTGAGATTAGGGATTAGAGATTAGGGAGTAGGGATTAGAGATTAAAAAATAAAGGATAAACCATGGAAGAATACAAAGCAGACGAAAAGCGCTACGAGCAGATGCAGTATGCACGCTGTGGCCGTTCGGGCATTCTGTTGCCTAAGGTTTCATTAGGTTTTTGGCACAACTTCGGGGCCGTCGACGACTACAGTCGTTGTCGGCAGATAGCCCGATATGCCTTCGACCACGGAGTCACCCACTTCGACTTGGCCAACAACTATGGTCCTCCATACGGCAGCGCCGAGCAGACGTTGGGACGTATCATTGACGACGACCTGCGCCCCTATCGCGACGAACTCTTCATCGCCACCAAGGCTGGCTACGACATGTGGCCCGGCCCCTACGGCAACTGGGGCAGCCGCAAGTATCTGACGGCCTCCCTCGACCAGAGTCTGAGCCGCATGCGTCTCGACTATGTCGACCTCTTCTACAGCCATCGCTACGACCCCGAGACACCCCTCGAAGAGACCCTTCAGGCGCTTGTCGACATCGTGCGGTCGGGCAAGGCACTCTACGTCGGCATCAGCCGTTGGCCGCTCGAGGCCACACGCTTCGCCTTCCGCTATCTTCGCGAGCGCGATGTCCCCTGCCTGATCTATCAGGGGCGCATCAATCTGCTCGACCGTGCCCCCATCGAGGAAGGCATCCTCGACCTCTGTCGTCAGGAGGGCGTGGGCTTCATCTCTTTCTCGCCCCTGGCCCAGGGCCTGCTCACCGACCGCTATCTGCATGGCATCCCCGACGGTTCGCGCATGTCGAAGGGCAAGTTCCTGCGCCCCGAGATGCTCACCGACGATGTCCTCGCCCGCATCCGCACCTACAATGCACAGGCCGAGGCCGAAGGTCGTCCCCTGTCCGAATATGCGCTTTCCTGGATTCTGCGCCAGCCCGGTGTCACCAGCGTCCTCGTCGGGGCCAGCAGTACCGAGCAGTTGCAGAAGAACCTGCACGCCGCCTCTGAATAATACATATTAAATATAGATATACAAAAAACGCCGCCCCTGAACATTCAGAGGCGGCGTTTTTTGTATATCCTCACTGCACGGGCATTTCATCGATGCGTTTCTGGTGGCGTCCGCCCTCGAATTCGGTTTGGAAGAATTCGTCCATGATGCGGCGCGCCATGTCCGTGTCGATGAATCGTCCCGGCATGACCAGCACGTTGGCATTGTTGTGCTGACGGATGAGATGAGCAATCTCCGGAATCCAGCACAGGCCGGCACGTATCTTCTGATGCTTGTTCAGCGTCATGGCAATGCCCTCGCCCGAGCCGCAGATGGCGATGCCCGGATAGACCTCACCCTCCTCTATGCCCCGTGCCAGCAGGTGGCCGTAGGTGGCATAGTTGCAACTCTCCTCCGTCAGGGTGCCGTAGTCCTTATACTCCAGTCCCTTCTCGTCGAGGTATTGCTTGACAAATTGTTTTAAGGCATAGCCAGCATGGTCGCTGGCTAAGCCTATTATTTTTGTATCCATACGCTTACAGCATTGCCTTCACTTGCTTATACACGTTCTCGGCGGTGTAGCCCAGTTTCTCGTCCAGCACCTTGTAGGGAGCCGAGAAGCCGAAGCTCTCCAGACCCCAGATGCGGCTCTCGGGAGCGGCACCGATGAGGAAGCCCTGCAGGTTGACGGGCAGACCGGCTGTCATGCCGAACACCTTGGCACCCTGGGGCACGACACTCTGCTGATATTCGCACGACTGGCGGCGGAAGACGCCTTCCGAAGGAACGCTGACGATGCGCACCCGTACGCCGTCCTTGCGCAGCAGTTCGGCACCGGCCACCAGGGTCGACACCTCGCTGCCCGTAGCCACGAGCACCACGTCGGGGTTCTCGTCCGAACCGGCCACCACGTAGCCACCCTTGCGAGCCTGCTCGTAGTCGTTGCCCTCGGGCAGGTTCTGTATGTTCTGGCGGCTCAGTATCAGGGCCGTCGGGGTCTTCGTGTTTTCCATGGCCATGGCCCATGCCGTGGTGGTCTCCTTGGCATCGGCGGGGCGCAATACCAGGCACGAGTTCTCACCGTGATGGTTCTTCAGCTTCTCCATCAGGCGAATCTGGGCCTCCTGTTCCACGGGCTCGTGGGTGGGACCGTCCTCACCTACGCGGAAGGCATCGTGTGTCCACACGAACTTCACGGGCAGTTCCATCAGGGCAGCCATGCGCACGGCAGGCTTCATGTAGTCGGAGAATACGAAGAACGTGCCGCAGGCAGGGATGACACCGCCGTGCAGGGCCATGCCGATGCAGCAGCAAGCCATCGTCAGTTCGGCCACGCCGGCCTGGAAGAATGCGCCTGAGAAGTCGCCGGCCTTGAAGGCATGCGTCTTCTTCAGGAAGCCGTCCGTCTTGTCCGAGTTGCTGAGGTCGGCGCTGGCGCAAACCATGTTGGGCACCTGCTCGGCCAGTACGCCCAGGCAGGCAGCCGATGCCGAACGTGTGGCATCGTTGTCCTTCTGTACGCACTTCGTCCAGTCAATCTTCGGAGCCTTACCGGCGAACCACTCCTCCTGCTGCTGAGCCTTGTCGGGGTTGGCAGCGGCCCAGGCCTTCTCCTCGGCGTGGCGCTCGGCGGCCAGCTTGCGCAGCTCTTCGGCGCGGCGGCTGTAGAGTTCCTGTACGTCGGGGAATATCTGGAACGGATTCTCGGGGTCGCCGCCCAGGTTCTTCACGGTGTTCTTGAAGGCATCGCCTCCGAGCGGAGCACCGTGCGTCTTGCAGTTGCGCTCGTAGCTCGAACCGTCGTCCTTCAGGGCACCCTTGCCCATGATGCACTTACCGATAATCAGTGCGGGCTTGCCCACTACGGCCTTGGCCTTTTCGATGGCC
>ODAJ014765492.1_pt1 | contig 29514 bp, 18 predicted proteins | sample 1539241 | NCBI WGS metagenome assembly ODAJ01 (sample SAMN02144231, study PRJEB22623) | gut metagenome | biome: sheep rumen | host: Ovis aries | place: New Zealand
TCAGGAGCAATCCAATTGACGTATTGGGTGAATATTATTGGAGTGTCCTCCTGATGGAAGCCGTAAAGCGTAAAGGTATGTATGCCCTTGGCATCGGTGGCCTTCGTGATGAGACCAGGCAAGCCTCCCAACTTCCACGGCCCGATGCTGGCTGGCACGTCCTCCGTATAGTACACGTTCCACGTCAGACCATGATATTTGGCAGTAGCCGATTGACAAGCGTAACCGCAAATACTGTCCTGCGCATCCGTCAGCTCCCAATTTTGCTTTTCCAATGGCTCGTCCGTCATGTAGCGATACGGATAGAGCATTTCCTGCGATGTGATTTTGCCTTCGGGATGGTTCACGAAGACAGTAGCCATGTGCATCTGAGCGGCCAGATAGCCGTCAGCAATGCGCGAGCCGCCCTTCTTCTGCCTGCTATATTCATCGTAAGGGAAACTCTTTGTGATGCCACCCGAAGTCTGTACTGCAATGTACATCGAGTCTGTCACCGCCTGTCCGTCGGCATCTGTGGTCTTACACTCGTAGCGATAAATCGCCGTGAAGCGTGACACTCCTATCGTGTCTCTCTGTGCCTGTGCTGCTATCGTCAGCGCGAGGGCCATCATGGTTACAAGAATCTTTTGCATGATTGTTTGGTGTTTTGGGGTTATTGTCAGGGTATAGCAAGGGCTGTCCGCCATTCAGGCGGATTGCGAAATGGGTTTAATATGTGGACGTTATCTTATTTCAGGTCGTAGTTGACCGTTCTTGTCATCTGCACACGGACGGGCTTCCCGTTTTGACGGCCTGGCTCGAAGGGCGGCATTCCACGAAAGAGTTCTTCTGCCGCCTCCCGCAGGGCCCGATGCCCCTCGTCGTCTTCCTTCTGCGACGGGTGTTTATCCAAATCGCCGTAGGCATAGACCCTTGCATCGGCCTCTCCCGAAGGTGCGTCGATGGCGTGCACGTGGGTGATGCGCCCGTCTGCCTCTACGATGAATTGCACCTGGACGCTTCCTACTACTCCGTTCTCAGCAGCCGCCTTCGGATAGCTGACGTGGTGGGCCATGTATTGGTTGAAGGCTGCGTCGCCACCGGGGTACTGTGGCATTTGCTCGACGTTAGCGAGCGGCTCGGAGACCGTCTCTACATAGACCTTTTTTTGACTGTGAATGACATCGACGTGGGCAATGGTGCTGGAATCAAGAGCCTTAAGTTCTTCCAGTGTGGCAAGTTTTCCGTTGAGATAGGTTGTATATACCTCGCCCTTGGCCGACACCCACAGGCTTGCAGCGAGGGCGGGGAGGAGGTAGAGCAGTTTGAGCCGGGACCTCCGTGACGAACGTCTGCAGTGCATCATGGCAAAACGTTTCTTCAGTGCCCCTCGGCGCAGGGTGTTCGCGATGGGCAGCATCTGCGTCTGTACGGCTTTGCGCACCAGCAGGTGCTCGTAGTCTGCCAGTGTCACGCCTCCCTGCAATACTGCCTCGTCCGCCTGATACTCATGCACGTCCACCAGGTCTTGCCGCAACATCCAGGCGAAAGGCAGGCACCACAGCAGTCGGCAAGTGAGGTCGCTAAGCATCACGTCCCACGAATGTCCCATCCTCACGTGGGCCAGTTCGTGCCGGAGCACCGTTGCGGCGTTCTGCTTCAGGTCGATAGGCCCGATGAATATCCAGTGCATCCAACTGCTGGGTTGCGAGTTTCGCATATCCAGCATTAGGCGGACATCGTCCGGAACCATCGGATGGGCGATGCGACGACTGCGACGAATGACACGCATCAGCGTCAGCAGGCGGAACAGGTAGGCGGTGAGTGCTACGACTATACCTATTATATATATGTAAACACAATAGCGCACCCACTGAGTGGATGTGGCCTCTTCTTTTTCTTGAAGAGTGAGCACACTTCCGTCAATGCCCGCCTCGGGTGACAGACTAATCAGCGGCCCCTCGATTTGGGTAAGCGCTGCATCCAAAGCCGTCGGCCTGTCGGTGTGCAGCGGCACGAGCGGCAGCAGCGGACTCACTACGAGGATGGCCAGCAGAACGGTGCGGTTCAGACGGTGGAACGTCTCGCGCCGAAGCAGGAGCCTGTAGAGCGAGTAGAGCAACGTAAGCGTTACCGCCCAACGGATGGCATAGATAAAGAACGCAGCCATAGGTCAGCCCTCCCCAAGTCCGTCCTTCCGTTTCAGGTCGGCCAGATATTGCAGCAAATCGGCCTCGGTGACCTTCTCCTCCTGCATCAGTGCCGACACGACGCTCATGTACGAATCGCTGAAGAAACGATTGATGACGCTCGACAGCCGTCCCCGCCCATAGGCCTGCTTGTCCACGATGGGCCGATAGACAAAGCCGCGCCCCTTGGGCTCGTGTGCCAGGTACCCCTTTTTCTCCAGGGCCTGAAACACCTGGGCAATGGCGTTGGCACTGGGTTGCGGTTCGGGATAGAGCGACGCAACATCCTTCGGTGCGCACTGTCCAAGTTGGCTTGCGACTTGCCAGATGAGCTCCATCACTTCCTCTTCTTTGCTTGTAAGTTTCTCCATAATCCAACTGTTCTAAGATGGGTATTAACAATATTTTCTATTGATTCCGATGCAAAGATAGGACAATTCTTCCTATTGACCAAATAAATCACCAATTATTTAACATAAAAATATGTTGAATAAGGATTGATATATAAAAAGGCCCCGCACGTCATCGCGACGGGCGGGGCCTCCAAGGTACCTTTATTTACTAACTAAAATCACTTCTTTGGGTCCCAGCGATATCGGAGGGAGAGAGTCACATAGCTATGAAGGAAACTCTCACCGCCCTCGGTGTGGGAGGTGGCGGAGATGGTGGAGTTATAGTCAGTTTCCTTGTTCAAGAGGTCACGGGCAGAGAATATGAGTTCGGCACGGTCCTTCAGGAATTTGTATGTGACTTCGGCGTTCAGGACGAACAGGTTGTTGTTCATGGCATCGGAAAGGTAGCCACGATTGAGGTAGAAGTGCGGGTCGAGTGTGAAAGTCCACTGCTTGAAGCGATAGCGGACGTTCAGTTGCGTGGAGTAGCGGAAGATGTTTTCCGTCTTCTGCGCTGCGTCGTTGTAGGCATAGCGTTCCCAGTTGAAATCGTGGAAGGACGAGACGGTCAGATGGTCTATTTCATAGATTAGCCCCAGTCGCTCCCTCAGGTGCGACGACTGCTGGCGGTTATAGGTGAGCCCCTTTTGCTCGTCCACTATCGTCAGGATGCCGTAGGAGGCATTCCGGTGTTCGGACAGGGTGCTTTGGAATTGCAGGTTCTTGGCCAGCGTGCGGTCGTATTTGACTGACGCGCCCCAACTGTTGCCACCACGGACGTTCTGTTTCCGTGCCCGATAGCCGCCCGTCTGGCTGTTGTAGTGCAGCACGGTGCCGATGGGGTCGTAGGTCTTGGCGTAGTCCATGGTAAAAGCGAAGGCCTGGCTGTCATGGGCGAGCATAAAGTTGTAGCGGAGGCTGGCATTGAGCGTCCGGGTGGTCGTGAGGTCGGGATTGCCTTCGATGATGTAGAGGGGGTTGGTGTCGTCGCGGTAGGCGATGCAGTCGATGAGTTGCGACGGAGTCGCAACATACGAGGCCGTTGCCTTGAGGGCTTGTTGCTTGGCAACGCGGTAGGTCAGTTCCAACGAAGGGCGCGGGAGCAGGAGGTTGCGGCGGGCTACCGTGTCGAGGGCCGCACGGTGGTAAGAAGTGCGTTGCGAGAGCATTTGTGTTGACAGGACAGGCTTTAGGGAGAGCTTTCGGAGTGTAAGGTTGACACCCGAACGGAACTCGCCAGACCACTGGTCATCGACTCTGTCGAAACTGTTGTCCCTGTCGATAACGCCCGCCCGCCAACGTTGCTCGTCGCGGAATTTGTGGTCGTAGGCTGTTTTCAGATTGGCGTGAAACATGACCTGCTTCGTGAACGCATGGCTGAGGGCAAACTGCACGGCGGCGGCCAGATGGCGATGGGGAGCCTCGAAACGCTGCAGGTCAGTCGTCTGGGTGGAGGTTTGCAGATAATGATATTCTCCCGATGAGTTGCCGTGCGCCTTCGTATCCGAATAGTTGATGTTGACTTTAGTGCCGAGAGCGCCTTTCGGGGTGTAGTGGGTCAGTTGCGCTTCCGCGGCAGTCGTCAGCCCTCGGGAGAAGTCGGCTGAATGGTAGTGCCGGGTGTTGATGGGGACGGTGTTCTCATACGTTTGAAGTTCCGCTTCGTTGCTCTTTTCGCTTCGACCATAGTCAGCATGGGCCGAAAGGGAGAGCGTGTTCTTGGGACTCAGGTTGACGAAGGCAGAGAAGTCGAGCGGCGTCTTAAACTGATGCTCATAACTTGTGCGCCGGCTGTTAGTCTGTGTGGGCGAGGTTCCGGGGAGGAAAGTCTGCACATTCTCCCATTCGCTTTGCGGCCTGTCGGTATGGTTGGCACTGGCACTGAGCGACCAGTAGTTCTCTCGTTTTGCCTTGAACTGTGGTTGCCAAACGTGCTTGTAACCAGCGGCACCCATCTGCTGACGCACAGCCGTGCCACCGCTCTGCGCTCCCCAAGCGGCGATGGTCTTCAGCATGGTCTCCTTCGGCTCGTCGCCGACACGTACGAAGAGCATGAAGGGGTCGCTGTCGCTCAGTCGCATGGCATCCACTTCGGCACCATAGTTCTTGCGGGTGTAGGCCGTTGCCTCGGCACTGCCATACCAGCGGTCCATGAATCCGGGCTTGATGGTCACGTCCAGCACCTGTTCGCGTTTGCCGTCGTCCACGCCCGTCCGTTCCTCCAGTTCGCTCCGGCGCTCGTAGGCCTTGGCTTCAGCCACGGCTTCGGCGGGCAGGCGGTGCAGCAACAGTTCCTCGCTCAGCGCCTCCTTGCCGTTCATCATGATGCGCAGGGGCTCACCGTTCCATAGCAAGCGGCCGTCCTTGATGCTGACGCCCGGCAATTTGCGCACGAAGTCCAGCAGGCGGTCGCCGTCTTCCAACTGGAAGGCATCGGGATTAAAGACCACCGTGTCGCCGCGCATGTAGAAGCGTCGCCGTGTGCCCTTCACCAGCACCTCCTTCAGCAACTCCTCGCTGGGCTTCAGCAGGATGTCTTCGATGCGAATGGTGTCGCCGCCATCGCTCCCCGCCAGTCGGAGCGTGCCCTGCTTGTATCCGAAGAAGTCGGCACGCAGGGTGATGCGCGTCATTCCGGAGCAACGGTAATGGAAGCGCCCCAGCGAATCGGTCTGAAGAACGCGGCTGAAGGTGCAAAGGTCTGGAACCACCTCTTCTATGCTCACTTTGGCACCGTCGAGCGGTTCGCGGGTTTCGGCATCAAGCACTCGGCCTTGCAGAATGTCGGCCTGTGCGGTCTGCGTGCCGAGAATGAGGCACAGCAAGGGCAGGATGCGGAGGATTCCGCATCGAAAACTGTAGAATGTCATAAGAAAGATAGTTTAGTAGTCCGCTATTATCTGGTCAAGGCTCACGGTGGGGTCGGTCACTCCGAAGCCTTCCTTCTTCAACTTCTGTTTTCGGTGTTGCACGGCGGAGACGGAAATGACATAGATGGCCGACAGGGCTGTATTCGACAGACGCAGTCGCGTGAGCATGCACAGACGGATGTCCTCCTCGGAGAACAGCGGATGCTCTGCTCGCAGACGGCTGACGAAATTGCCGTCGGCCGTGTCGAGCGTCATCTCTATCTCACGCCAGTTGCGGGCATTGATGACGGTTCGCCTGCCTGCCGTGGGTTCCAGCATGTCCAGGATTTCGCTCTTGTCCATGATGTGTCCGCGCAACATGGCTATCATGGCGTCCTTCTGTTTCAGACGCTCGGCCAACTGCTCAGCCTCACGCTGATGGGCGGCACGCTCGGCCTCGTGACGTTGCCACCCCTTGATGCGCCAACTGCGGAAGAGAAGTGCAAGTAGCAGCAGGCAGAGCAGGAGGATGACGATGACTGCCGTCATCAAGCGTCGCTGCAGGGAGGCGGCCTTCATTTCATAGCCCGCCGACAGATAGGTGTCCTGCGAGGTGCTGAAGTCACTTGTGGCACGCTCCCATTCCGACTCGAAATCGGGCTTTCGCCTTCGGCCTTCGTCGTTCTCATCGTACATTCGTCGAGCCTCCTCGTACATATCCGTCGCCACACCCACTTCCGAAAGGCTCGTGTATGCGGTGTCATTTTCGTCGATATTACCACTTGACATGAAAGTGACAGACATGAATTTCGGTGCCGGCAAGGCCTGAAGTCTTTCCAGACATTGAAAAACGGAATCCCACACCGCGCCGTCGGCCTGAGGTGATGTCCGTTGGCGGGCAACCGTGGCGGCCATGCGCTCCACGTCAGGGAAGTAGGCAAGGTCGAAAGGCGCATAGCGGAGGACGGCGCAGCCATAGTCGTCAACCAGGGTCAGCAACCAACGTCCGCCACCAGCCGACCGTCGGCAGTGCTCCAACGCACGAGTCGCGTACAGGAGTTGGATGAAACCGTCAGTGCGCTGCCCCAGGAGCCGATAGGCACGAAAGGCCAGGTCGTGGTCTCCGCTCGCCTCGGCACAGTGGATGGCCAGATGCAGGAGTTTGTCGGCATTCATGAGTGGTGCCTTCTCATTGTCGCTGCAACTCATGGCATAGCAAATACGCCCGAAGCGGCGCAGATGTTCCCTGTCACCCGTAGTGCCGCCAAGGCTTGCACGTTCATAATACTGATACGCGCGCCAGAGCGAGCCGTCTGCGGTTTGCGCCTGGTCGTCCGCTTTCCTGCGCCTCGTTGTGCGCTTGAAACTCCACTCATTGCCCGACGACAGGCAGGAAGCCGTGTCGGCATAGTGCAGCTGTCTCCGCTCTTCGCTGACCAATGCCCGCATCAGGGCGTACAACATCCGCGTCTCCGCCGTCAGCCGCATCGTGTCGGTCTGCCCCAACAGTCGCACTGCACTGTCCGCGTCCGTAAATACTACATCTTCTGCCGCCAGCAGTAGGCGCTTCTGCGACATATCGCGCATGCTCCAACCGAAGCCGCCGACCATGGCCAGCACCAGCACTGCAACAATGATGCCAATAGTTCTTCTTTTCATACCGTTCGCTTATTTTGTCGATGCAAAGTTATGGCATTTCCAAGACGCTTGCAAGCGGAATGGGTGGAAACCGTCATTCCAACACTCTCACTCTGGTTTTCAGCATGTTTTGTTCTCTCTTTCCACCCATTTTCCACAGCATCGGGTGGAAAAGTAACGTTCTGCAAGACCGTCTATAACCGAAAAGTCGGCGATTACCGCTTTGGGTCCCAGCGGTAACGGAGGGTGAGGGTCACATAGCTATGAAGGAAACTCTCACCGCCCTCGGTGTGGGAGGTGGCGGAGATGGTGGAGAAATTGCGGCGGTTCTGATTCAAGAGATCTCGACCAGCGAGAGTGATTTCGGCTCGATTGTTCAGGTGACGAAGCAGGGCACCCTTTCCGCCCACGAATTTATAGGCGACCTCAGCATTAAGGAGGAAGGGATTGTTGTTCATCGACGAGGACTTATAGCCGCGATTGAGCAGGAGCATGGGACTGAGCGTGAAGCGCCACGAGGACCGAAGTTTATACCGCAGGCGAAGGGCGAGTTCGTAGTGGAAGATGTTCTGCGTGGGCTGGGCGGCATCGCTGTAGGCATAACGGTCCCAGGTGAACTCGTTGGTGAGTTCGGCACGCCAAGGGTCGGTGTCGTAGGTCAGGGAGAGACGGTCGCGCAGGTGGGAACCGTACTGGCGGTTGTAGGTGAGGCCCGTGGCATCGTCCACAAGGGTCAGCAGTCCGTAGGTCTTGCCCCACTCGCCCTTCAGTGCATTCTTCATCTGCAGTTTCCCGCCGAGCGAACGCTCGTAGTCGATGGCGCCCAGCCACCGGCTGCCGCCACGCACGTTGTGCTTTCGGGAACGGTAGCCGCCCGTCTGGCTATTGTAGTGCAGGACGGTTGCCACGGGGTCGTAGTCGTGGTAGTAGTCGAGACCGATGCCCAGTGACTGGCTTCCGCGCGTGAGCATCAGGTTGTAGTAGAGCCGGGTCGAGAGGGTATGTGAAGTGCTGAGGGCGGGGTTGCCCTCGATGATATAGAGAGGGTTGGTGTCGTCGCGGTAGGCGATGCAGTCGATGAGTTGCGACGGAGTCGCAACATACCCAACATTTGCCTTGAGGCCCTGCTGCTTGGCAATGCGGTAGTTCAGTTCAAAGTCGGGCGAGGCGAGAAGGAGGTTGCGGCGGGCAATGGTGTCCAACTTGCTTCGTTGATAGTCTGTCTGCTCATGACGATGCGAGAACGTGAATTTGGGACTCAGGGCAAGTTTGCCGATGGTGACCTGCGTTCCCAGTTCCAACTCGTTCTTCCATAGGTTGTCGCGCCGATGGAGACTGTTACTCGTATCCAGGGTATCGGCTCGCCAGCGCTGTCCGTCGCGTAAACCGTAGTCGTAGGTGGTGCCCCATTGCGCCATGAACATCACCTTTTTGCCCAAGGCCTGCATGTAACCGAGATTCAGCACAACGCCGAGGTTATCGGTAGGAGACTCAAAGTGTTGGCGGTCAATAGCGGTAGTGCCCTCCTGAAGGTAACAGTAGTTGCCCTGCGACGAACCATGCTCCTTCCGACGCTTGTAGTTGGCGCTCAGTTGACCTCCCAACATTCCCTTCTTGGTATTATAAACCATCTTTCCCCGCACCTGTCCCGACAAACCTTGAGCATGCGACGAAGACTGATAATGAGCCGTATTCACTATTCCTCCCTGCCCCTCCGAAAGAGAGGTGATGGAGGTCTGTTCTTGACGGTCCGTCATATTCTTCTCGTCTTCGTAGGCCAATGTGCTTTCGATTCGCATCGTCAGTTTGGGCGATAGTTCGATGCGCGTCGAGAAGTCGAGCGGAGCAGAAAGGTTGTGTTGGTTGTTCTTTGTTTGCTTGTCCGTCTCAGTAGGCAATGTATTAGGCAGGAAGGTCTGCGTGTTCTCCCATCGACGATGAGGTGTGTCGCGGTGGTTGGCTCCTGCCGTCAGCGTCCAATAGCTGTCGCGCGAGGATTTGGCGATGGGTTTCCAGGCATGCTTGTAGCCCACGCCACCCAATTGCTGACGTATGGCATCGCCTCCGCCATACTCCCAGATGCTTTCGTAGGTATGTTTGGTGATGGCCCTGGGGTCGTCGGCCACACGCAAGAAGAACATCACGGGGTCGGTGTCGCTCAGTCGCATGCCATCGAGCGTAGCAGCGTAGTTGGGACGCGAATAGGCCGTTGCATTCACTTCGCCGCTCCAGCGGTCCATGAAGCCAGGCTTCACGGTTACGTCCAGCACTTGCTCGCGCTTGCCGTCATCCACTCCCGTATGCTCCTCCAGTTCGCTCTTGCGCTCATAGGCCTTGATGTTCTCCACGGCCTCCACGGGCAGTTGACTCATTAGCATGCCCTCGCTCAGCGCCTCGTGGCCGTTCATCATCAGCCGCACGGGTTTTCCGTTCCAGAGCAATCGTCCATCTTTGACAGACACGCCGGGCAACTGGAGCACAAGGTCCTGCAGCCGTTCGCCCTCCTCGACAGGGAAGGCCTTGGGATTGAAGACCACCGTGTCGCCTCGCATGTAGAAGCGACGGGCACGCCCTTCGACGGCCAGTTCCCGCATCAGTACTTCGCTGGGTTCGAGGCGTATGTCGTCGATGAGCACCGTGTCGAGACTGGCGCCCGACATGAGTTGTATGGTGGCAGGCTTATAGCCGAAGAACTCGGCGCGCAGGGTGATGCGCCGCATGGAATGACTCTCGAACTGGAAGCGGCCGAGCGTGTCGGTGGCGAGCATCCAAAAGGATGTACCTTCGCCCGAAGCCATTTTGGCCTCTACACGGGCACCGTCCAGGGGTTCGCCCGTCTGGGCATCCACGACGCGTCCTTTCAGGATGTCGGCTTGCAACGATGCCGCAGCCGAAAGTAGAACAAGCAGGAAGATGATAGTTTTTTTCATAGGTCGAAAGAGGGTTAAAGTTTTTTTCATAGGTCGAAAAGGGGTTAAAGTTGGGACATAGGTCAGACCCTCCCCACCCCTCCCGTGTTGGGAGGGAGAGGGAACTCTGCGAGGTTAAAAATAAGGGGTTGGAGAATCTGCTCCCTCCCTACAAGGGAGGGCAGGGGGAGGGTCTGCTTGGGGGAGAGGGTGTTACTTCTTCTCGTCGATGCGCTTCAACTCGAAGTCGCAGGCCGAGAACCACTGGCCGAGCCACGAGGCACGGGTGAGGGCGGGGTCGGTGGAGACGCCGTAGTGGAGGGTGACGGCCTTGGAGAAGCGCATGTCGGGCAGGGCTACGCGGTTCCATCCGAAGCCCCGGTTGTCGTTGGCCTCGGCGATGGCGCGGAGGAAATTGTAGTCGGCGGGCAGTTCGTATCCACCCTTGGAATAGGCCAAATCCATGCTGTCGCGCCTGAACTTGCTCTCGCGCCACAGACTGCCGCCCGTGTTGTTGTCGGCCGGAATCTCCGTCCTGTATATGATGGAACTCTCACTTAGCGAGTCGGCAAAGGCATAGACGTAAGCCCCCTGCCCGTTGGCACGCACGCAGGCCGTCAGGCGGTAGGTGCCGGGCTGGAGCACCTCGGTGCGCTCGATGGTGAAGAGTTGGCGGTGGCGCGAGTCGTAGGTGTCGATGTAGCGGGCTCCGTGCCCTGTGTAGTACTGCCCGCTGGAGGTGTAGCGGTCGCAATGGTCGGCCCGCAGGACGCGCCAGCCGCGCTCCGAGAGGAATTCCCATTCGTCGGGCTCGTAGAAGATGCCGTCGTGGGTGTTGTCCTTGTGGTACTGTTCGTCGCGCAACTGCCAACTCTTTTCCTCGGCCTCCTTGATTTTGCCTACGAGACGCGTGCAGAAGACTGCGGCGGCGATGAACAGGCCTATCCAGATGATCAGGAAGGCCAAGCGCTGGCCGAAGCCCATGGGCTTGAGCATGCGGATTTCGTTGAAGAAGCTGTGGATGATGCAGTACGTGGGGATGAGCAGTACGCCCAGGCAGAGCAGGGCTGCCTTGAAGAGGTCGCCCTGGTAGGCATCGAAGAACTGCCAGAACGTCGGGTCGCTCTCGTGAATCATCGTGTGGGGCATGGTCATGATGGCTATCAGGCCCACGATGCCTGCCAACAGCGTGAAGGCCAGGGCGATGCCCAGCCCATAGATGAACCAGCGGACGAGCGTGCCCACGATGAAGAAGAAACCGCCCAGACAGCCCATGTGCTCCTCGTCGGGGCGCTGGGCGGGCTGCGGTTGACTGACCTCGTCGGCCAGGTTCTGGGGGTTGACGGGCTTGCCCTTCATTCTGAGCCGGTCCTCGGGGGTATCGGCCACGGGCATGAGTATGCCCAGGGCGATGTAGAGAATGACGAGACCGACATTAACGCTGATGCCCCAGTGCCAAGTCGACCAATAGAACATGCGGGAGACGAATCCTCCGGGCAGGAGGAAGAACAGGGCGACATAACCCAGTCGCCACCAAAGGACGTCGCCGCCGAAGTAAGCAGCCAGGCCCGAGAGTACGCCCATGAACTTGCGGTCGGCGAGGTTGCGGTAGAGGCGCCGATGGCCCTCCCCCTGAGACCCCTCCCGGCCTCCCCGTAGAGGGGAGGAGTAGGTATCTCCATTCTCTTCGCTTTGGGTTTTCTCTTCCCCTTCACGGGGCGGACGGGAGGGGTCTTCTTCCTCCATCTCTTCGGGGCGTCCCACGCGGTGGATGATGTCCTCGACGTGTTCGATGGTGATGGCCTGCACGCCTCCCTGCTTCAGTTCGTCGAAGAGTTCGGCTATGCGCGCCTCAATGTCGTCGACAATCTCCTCGCCGCCCTCGCGACGGGCAAAGTAGTTGCGGAGCGAGTCGGTGTAGCGTTTTAGCAATTCGTAGGCGTCCTCGTCGATGGCGTAGAGGCGGCCCAGGAGATTTATGGTGATGTTCTTTTTCATGATTCTTGATGGGTTAGGAGATGAGTTGTTTTCAGATAGTTGACGGTTGTGGCCAGCTCGTTCCAGGCTTGGTCGAGTCCCATGAGGAATTCTTCGCCTTCGGGGGTCAGGGCGTAGTACTTGCGGGGCGGTCCCTGTGTGCTCTCCTGCCATTCGTAGGAGAGCAGACCGTCCTTCTTCAGTCGCGTCAGCAGGGGGTAGAGCGTACCCTCCACCACCAGCAACTCGGCCTCCTGCAAGCGGCGAATGATGTCGCTGGCATAGGCCGGTGCGCGCTTCAGCAGGAGCAGGATGCAGTATTCGAGCATCCCCTTTCGCATCTGCGATTTCGCATTGTTGATGTCCATGATTATCTACTTTTAAAACCGATAGGGAGCCTTCGGGGCACAGAGCCACAGGGCGATGTAGGCCAGCAGACCGCAGCCCAGGCCAAAGAAGGCCATGAGGAAAAATACACGCACGAGGAGAGGGTCGACCTCGAAGTACTCGGCAAGACCGCCGCATACACCGGCAATCTTCTTGTCCGTCTGAGACAGGTAGAAACGCTTGTTGTTCATAGCTATTATACGGTTTAAGTTAAACTTCACGATGCAAAGTTAAGTAAAAATATAATACCTTGCAATACATAGTACTATATTTTTATTAAATTTTTATGAAATTTCCGTTTGGCGGACGTGAAGTTCTCCTTAGGCGGACATATAAAAAAGGTACGCGCGTACACACGTATGCGCGCACACGTTGTTAGGTTGGGGCTCAGACAATACGTCGATTGAGCTCAAACCTTACTATTGTCTGAGCGCAAACCTTACTATTGTCTGAGCTCAAACCTTACTATTGTCTGAGCGCAATCGACGCGTCGTTGAAGCTCCAACGACGCGTCGACTGAATCCCGGTGATGCCGGGAGGGTGTGAAACCTAAGTTTTATGCGAAGAATATCGTCAGGCCAGCCATGACGATGCTGACCATAGACATCAGCTTGATGAGGATGTTCAGCGAGGGGCCGCTGGTGTCCTTGAACGGGTCGCCCACCGTGTCGCCCACGATGGTGGCCTTGTGGGCAAACGAACCCTTGCCGCCGAAGTTGCCTTCCTCCACCATCTTCTTGGCATTGTCCCACGCACCGCCGGCGTTGGCCATGAACACGGCCAGCGTGAAGCCACCGGCCAGTCCGCCAACCAGCAGGCCCAGCACACCGGCCACGCCCAATACGCAACCCACGACGATGGGGATGGCTATGGCCAGCAGGGAGGGGAATATCATCTCGTGCTGGGCAGCACGGGTGGAAATCTCTACGCAACGACCGTAGTCGGGCGTGGCCTTGCCCTCCAGAATGCCCTTAATCTCGCGGAACTGGCGACGCACCTCCTCCACCATCTTCTGGGCAGCACGGCCCACGGCCTCCATCGTGAGTCCGCAGAAGAGGAAGGCAGCCATGGCACCGATGAAGGCGCCCACCAGGACGCGAGGATTCATCAGGTTCACCTGGAAGTAGTTCATGAAGTCGGGGATGGTGGCCTGCGACGCATCGATGATGTCGCCACGCAGGTTGGTCAGCGTCATGCCGGCCCGCTCCATGGCTATCTTCACCTCCTCGATGTACGATGCCAGCAGGGCCAGAGCCGTCAGCGCAGCACTGCCGATGGCAAAGCCCTTACCCGTGGCAGCCGTGGTGTTGCCCAGGGCGTCGAGGGCATCGGTGCGGTGGCGCACTTCCTCGCCCAGTTCGCTCATCTCGGCATTACCGCCGGCGTTGTCGGCAATGGGGCCGTAGGCGTCGGTGGCCAGCGTGATGCCCAGCGTGGACAGCATGCCCACGGCGGCTATGCCTATGCCGTAGAGTCCGTGGCTGAGGGCCTCGGCCGACATGGTGCTGTCGAATCCGTTGGCACACAGGTAACTGAGCATGATGGCCACACCGATGGTGATGACGGGGATGCAGGTAGAAATCATGCCCGTGCCGATGCCCTTGATGATGACGGTGGCCGAGCCTGTCAGTCCGGCCTCGGAAATCTTCTGGGTGGGCTTGTAGGAGTGTGAGGTGTAGTACTCGGTGGCCTGACCGATGATGACACCGGCGGCCAGACCCGTGATGACGGAGAACGACAGACCGAGCCAGTTCTCGATGCCCAGCAAGTAGAGTATGCCGAAGGTGGCCACGGCAATGAGCACGGCCGAGACGTTGGTGCCCACGGCCAGCGAGCGTAGCAGGTCGCGCATGGTGGCTCCCTCCTTGGTGCGCACCAGGTAGATGCCCAGAATGCTCAGGAAGACGCCCACGGCGGCTATGAGCATGGGGGCAATGACGGCTCGCAACTGCATGCCCTCGGCTGTGGAACCTGCAAAGGCCACGGCACCCAGGGCCGCCGTGGAGAGGATGGAGCCGCAATACGACTCGTACAGGTCGGCACCCATGCCGGCCACGTCGCCCACGTTGTCGCCCACGTTGTCGGCAATGGTGGCCGGGTTGCGCGGGTCATCCTCGGGGATGTCGGCTTCCACCTTGCCCACGATGTCGGCGCCCACGTCGGCAGCCTTGGTGTAGATGCCGCCGCCCACACGGGCAAACAGGGCCTGCGTGGAGGCGCCCATGCCGAAGGTGAGCATGGTGGTGGTGATGGAGATGAGGCCGTTGGGGTCGAAGCGGTTAAGGATGAGGAACCACAGGGCAATGTCGAGCAGTCCCAGGCCCACAACCGTGAGGCCCATGACGGCTCCCGAACGGAAGGCTATGCGCAGTCCGCCGTCCAGACTCTGCCGGGCAGCGTTGGCCGTGCGGGCCGAGGCGTAGGTGGCGGTCTTCATGCCGAAGAAACCGGCCAGACCGGAGAACAGACCGCCCGTGAGGAATGCGAAGGGCACCCACGTGTTCTGTACGTGCAGCCCGTAGGCCATGAAGGCAAACAGCAGGGCCAGCACGACGAAGACGATGGCCACAACACGATACTGCTGACGCAGATAGGCCATGGCACCGCGGCGCACATGACCGGCAATCTCGCGCATGCGAGGGGTACCCTCGTCGGCTCGCATCATCGAACGGAAGAAGTACCACGCCATGCCCAGGGCCACAATGGAAGCCACGGGCACAAGCCAAAAGGCAGGAATGATGTTGTTCATAGTTTTTTAAGGTTTTAAGGTTAACTTTGCAATAACTAAATACAAAACTAACACTTTTTTTGCGAACAACAGCACAGAAAAGGCATAAATTTGAAAGTTTGTCGGACTTATGCCTGAAAGTTGGGCGAATCTGCGGCCAGAGAATCAGTCGGCAGGATTGCAATCGGCCCGGAAACGACGTATCATGCAATGGCTCCACGTGGTGCGGAAACCAAACCATCCGCGCACGAGTGACTCGGGGTCCGTGAAGTCGAAGAGCAGTTCGTTGTCGATGTAGAAACGGGTCCGCTGGTACTGGGTCTCGATGCGGATGCGATACCAGTGGTTGGGCCGCAGCAGGTGGGCCGAGTCGGTGTACTCCCTGAGGAGCGGCGGGTTGGGCTGGCCGTTGTAGCGGCGGAAGCGGGTGGTGGTGTTGTGGTTGCCGCCGTAGCCTACGTAGTATAGCTGCATCGAGGCGGCATTCTTGAAGACGCCGCCGCGCTTCTCCATACCGGCAAGCACGCTGCGGTCGTAGCGGTCGGGGTCGGTGGCCATCCAGAAGCAGTTGAGGTCGGAGAGGCGGTCGGTGGAGTCGCGCACCACTACCATGGCCTCGTACTCGATGACGCACGGCGCCTTCAGCTCCTGGTGCCACCATAGGGTGAGGCCCGCCGGGGTGCGGATTTCCACGGTGTCGTGCCGAAAGTCGAGGCGAGCGTCTTCCGACTCCGCCTCGACTTTCCATAGTTTCTCACCTTGTGCTGCCAGCGTGCTTGCGGTCAGCAGTAGGAGTATGAGTATCGTCTGCCTCACGTCTTGTCGTTTTGTTGACTACTGTCCGCGGCCGGCGTTCGAACGGTTGCCGCGAGACTCGCCTCTGCTGGTCGTGCCTTCGGAGCGCGTGGGCGTGGAGGTGCGGCTGCTGGTGTTGGCCGGTTGCGACGAGCGCGAGCTGCTGTTGTACTGCGTATTGGTGCGGCTGTTGCTGGTCGATGCTCCGCGGTGCTCGCCACTCGAGGTGCGGTTGTTGATGAGCGGGGTGTTGCGGTTGCCGCTGTCGTCGCGATAGCGCGGATCGGACGTACGGTTCGAGCTGTTGCGGTTGCCGTAGTTGTTGTAGTCGGGCCGCTGGTTGCGGTCGCGCAGGTTCGTGCCGAAGTCGCTCTTGCGGTGGCTCGTGAAGTTCTGCGACCCCATGATGTGTCCGGAGCCCGTGTAGCGGTCGATGCCCTGATAGCGGTTGGCATAGTAGCCGTTGGAATAGTAGGCACGGCTGTGGGCACCGCGATAGTCGCGGAAGACGGAGGGCGCATCGAAGTAAAAGAACGAACGGTTGCTGTAGGTGGTGTAGATGCGGAAGTACCAACTGCCGCTGGTGGTGTAGATGGGGCGATAGAAGTAGTCGCGTGCCATGAAGCGGATGTACTGGCCTGTCGACATGATGTAGCGCAGGTCGTCGTTACGCCAGTCGAGGTAGCGGTAGTAGGCATCGATGGCATCGTAGTAGCCATAGATGACATCGTCCATCAGATACGAAACCTTGCGGATGAAGTCGTAGTTAATCTCGTAGCAGTCGTCGTACTGCATGGGGGTGAAGTCGAGTTCGTAGGCCATGCGGTCGGTCAGGAAGCGAGCGTGGGTGCGCACCTTGCTGTTGGACATGGCCATGACGTTCAGGCTCAGGAGTGAGAACATCAGCGAAAGGAAAATTGTCTTTTTCATCGTACTCAAGTTTTAATAGTGCAACATCTTTAACAACTCTCTGCCTATTTGACGCCCATGGCGACAGAAGTTTAAGCCGCAGCGTTACTTTTTAGATTTTTTCACTTTTACGGGAGCCACGCCTTCCAGGGTGGGACGAACGGGGCGGATGGTGCCGTCGGCATTGAATTCCATGCGGTCGATGCACACCTGGCGGTGGAAGCCCGGACCGTTGGGCTGGGGCAGGAGGTAGTTCTTGTTGATGCGGTGGTAGACGATGTACCACTCGTCGCGACCGGGTATCTGCAGCACGCTGTTGTGGGCCGGACCGTAGATGTCCTTGGCAGGGTCCTGAATCAGGATGACGGGCTCCTTGGCCACCTCGATGGGGCCGAGGGGCGAGTCCGACGTTCCGTAGGCTACATGGTAGTTGGGCGACCCCGTGTCGTCGACACTCCAGAGGAAGTAGTACTTGCCCTGGCGATAGAAGACGTAGGCTCCCTCGCGGAAGGCATAGTCCTTGAGGCTGCCACCCTGCGGGGTGAGGTGGGTGATGGTCTCCTTCTTGATGCTGAGCATGTCGTCGTTCAGTTCGGCTCCGGCCATGAAACCGTTGCCCCAGTAGAGGTAGAACTTACCCGAGACGGGGTCCTGGAAGACGTCCACGTCGATGGCCTGTCCGCCGTGTGCCTCACGTGGCCGGTCTTCGTCGGTCACGATGGGGGCACCCTGGTCAACGAATGGTCCCGTGGGATAGTCGGCCACAGCCACACCGATGGACTTGCGGTCGCGCTTCTTGTCGTGGCCGCTGTAGTAGAAATAGTATTTCCATCCGGCAGGCGTCTTGCGCTCGATGATGCAGGGGGCCCAGGCATTGCCCGTGGCCCAAGACACCTGACTTGTACCCAGGTCGAGCATGATGCCTTCGTGGCGCCAGTCGGTCAGGTCCTTGCTGCTGAAGACGGTGAAGTAGTAACCGCCCCATCCCGGTGCACCATCGGTGGTGGAGTAGATGTAGAACTTGCCCGTCTGCTCGGAGTAGAGCACTTCGGGGTCGGCATGGAACTCGGGCAGGATGGGGTTGCCCGACGTGCGGGCAACCTTGTCCTGTTTGGCTTGCAGCCCCACTGCACAGAGCAGGGCTGCAAGGGTAATCAGATGTCTTGTCTTCATATTACTTAATCATAATTTTACGTACAGAGCCGTCAGGCATGCGGATGATGTTGATGCCGCGCTGGGGAACCGACAGGCGAGCGCCGCTGAGCGAGTAGATGCCCACGGGCATGGCCAGGCCATTCTCCACGGCAGCGATGCCATTTCCCTCGCCTTCGCCGTTCAGCAGGTCGACGTTGTTGCCGCTGCCATAGTAGTAGAGGTTCCATTCGCCCACAACTTCGTAGTCGTTGGCATAGGTCTCGGTCTTCGACAGGCCGATGCGCACCTTACCGTCCGTGCCCACATAGAAGGGCAGTTCGTTCAGGTAGTAGCCGGCAGCAAAGTAGGCGGCTGTGGGTGTTGTTCCGTCGGGAGCATACTTGCCATTGCCCAGCGTGTAGCACTTCACGCCGTTGACGGGCTCGTCGGTGGCGTCCTCATAGAGGTTCATGACGGGCTTGGCATACTTCTCGGCAGCCGTCTGGGCGTACAGGGTGGTCAGGTGGGTCTCCTCGCCGTTCTTCACACGGTCTTCTTCCTCATTGTAGTATCCGGCTCGGTAGTAGGTGTGGACGGTTACCTTGTAAGTACCCTCGCGCAGGCCGGCCAGGTCCTGATACAGTTCGAAGCCGGCACGGTTGTACGATACGGTGAACTCCTTGTAGCCGTTCATCGGTGTGGTGGTCCAGCCCTCGATGGTGCCGTCGTTCTTCGAGCCGCGCGTGGGGTCGAAGGTGTTGTTCACGATCAGCGTCGACAGGTCTTGCTCTTCACCCAGACCTTCCTGCTCCTCGCCCATGTACCAGAGTTCCCATGCGCCCACAACCTCGTAGTCGTTGGCATAGGTCTCGGTCTTCGACAGGCCGATGGTCACCTCGCCGTCCTCGGGAACGGTGAAGCGCAGTTCGTTCAGGTAGTATCCGGCAGCAAAGTAGGCAGCCGTGGGCGTTGTTCCGTCGGGAGCATACTTGCCGTTGCTCAGCGTGTAGCACTTCACTCCGTTGACGGGTTCGTCGGTAGCGTCCTCGCAGAGGTTCTTCACCTTCGTCTCGAAGCGGTCGTCGCTCGTCTGGGCGTACAGGGTGGTCAGGTGAGTCTCCTCGCCGTTCTTTATGCGGTCTTCTTCCTCATTGTAGTATCCGGCACGGTAGTACGTGTGTACGGTCACCTTGTACTTGCCCTTGGGCAGGCCCGTAAGTTTCTGGTTTAGTTCGAAGCCGGCACGGTTGTACGACACGGTGAACTCCTTGTAGCCATTCATGGCCGTGGTGGTCCAGCCTTCTATCTTCTGGTCGTTCTTCGAGCCACGTTCGGGGTCAAAGTTCGGGTTCACGATAGCCGATGTGTAGTCTACGGGATTCTCCTCGCTGGCAACTTCGTCGTCGGGGAACAGAATCTTCACTACCATGGCGTTTATGGTCGTGGTGGCCTCCTCGGCCTCGGCCGTGTTGTACGACTGTGCACGATAGGCGGCATCCACCTCGTTAAACAGGGCTTGGGCCTCCTTGATGACGCTGTCCGAAGCCTTCTCGTTGCCCAGGATGGCCTGGTCGAGATTGAACAGGGCCACCCACAACTTCTGGTATGCCTCTGCGCCCAGGTCGACGTCCTCGATGGTCTTCTTCAGGTCGATAAGAGCCTGATACAACTCGTCGTCAGAGCAAGTCGTGGCAAACGTGGCGGCTGCGTCCATTGCATTCAGTTCGGGCTTGCCGCAATAGAGAGCCAGTTTCTCGTTCACGATGACGACGGTGCTCTCGATGACCTCCTTCAGGGCCTCGGTATTCTTGGAACGGAAAATCAGTTTCACGGGACCTACCCATGCCACGCAGTTGTCGTCGGTGCGCAGGTTATTCTTGAATCCGATGCGCATGGTACCGTCGGTGACGATGCCATAGGCATGAGCGGCATACTTGCCGGCCTGGAAGTGGATGGAAGCACCCGAGGCACTGTTGGGGCCGTAGCCCTGACCCTGGTAGCGGGCATCGTCGGAGGCCAGAGCCTCTTCAGACAAGTCGGCCAGGATGCTGGGCATGCGAGTCTCATAGTTATTGATGTAGGCAAAAGCCTTGGCCTTCTCGGCCAGTTCCTCCTGCGAGGCATCGGAACCCGTGGGACGGAACAGTCCGTTGTAACTCAGTTCGTACAGGCCATTCTGCAGTCCGCCCAGTTCCTGATAGACGTCGAACACTACGTTCCAGCCCTGCATCACCTGCATGTTGTCGGGGGCCAGCGTCACGTTGTTGCCGTATGTCCAGCCCGTCGTGTCGGCGAAGTTAGGGTTCTTCAGCATAGCCGTGCAGTCGTCGCCGTCGGCCATGCTGTTGGCCATGGCATCGTTCCATATTTTGTCGAGATAAGCCTCCTCGGCCTTCAGTTCCTCGGGATTCAGCGTACCGTTGATGAGGATGTAGTCGGCACTGCCGCGACCGTTGAATCCCTCCTCGCTCTCGCTGCTCAGATAGTCGGCCAGCAGGGCAACCTCGTCGGAGTCGCTGGTCTTGTTGTTGAGCCAAGCCTTGGCCTCGTCGAATACCTTCTTGAAGGCATCGTAGGCATTGATGCTGGTCTGCAGTTCGCGGTATGTCTCGTTGTACTTGCTGATAGCCGTCACGATGTCGGCAGCGGCAGTGGCCTCGGTCAGGGCATTCTTGGCAGCCTTGTAGGCTTCGTAGACGCTGTGCTGGTAGTATATCTCGGGAGCATTCTCGATGACCTCCTCCAGGTCGACATCCTTCTCCAAGAGTTGCTTGGCGGCCTCCTGATAGGTGGCATCCGAACTGCCGGCGTAGAGCAACGTCCAGTCGTCCCAGATGGCCCAGTCGTCGCCGATGGTCTGTGTCTTGCGCACGCCGATGGTCAGTTTGCCGTCGTTGACAAAGGCCAGCAGGCTGGTGGGTTCGTACTGTCCGGCCTGCATGTAGACGGCGGCCGTCTCCATGTTGTTGGGCACATATCCGTGCTGTGTGTTTACGGTGCCGGTCGAGCCCTCTGGTATCTCAGCCGACGCGCCAGAGTTCTGCAGGGGGAAGGCAGCCTCGTCTTTGTACCAGTCGTTGCCGATGTAGAGTTTGAAGTTCTCGAAGTCCTCACCGCCTATGCCGTCCTCCTGTTGCTGCGAGTAGTGCTGAGCATCCAGGTCGTTGGAGCCGGAACGATAGTAGCCTGTTGCCATCACCTGGTAAACGCCATTGGGCAGGTTCGTCAGGTCCTGATAGTGGTCGATGGTGCCGTTGTAGCGCTCGGCATTGCCAAAGAACTGGAACCCGGGCACGTCGCCGCTCCATCCTTCATTATTATTATATTTATAAGAAGGATTGACGATGAAGGCTGCCGTGACGTCGACGGGCGATTCGATGCTGCCGGCCAACAGAGCCAGTTGCTTGCAGGCCTCGCGCAGTTGGTCGAGTGTGCTGTTGGTGTTGTTGTACACCTTTTCCACCTCGGCAACGTCGGCCGAGGGATTGTCCGTCTTCACCTGTTCGAGGGCTGCTCCCAGTCCCAGGGCCACCTCGTAGCGCTCGGTGTTGAGCATGTAGGCTGCGTAGTCGGTAGGCGAAACAAATATCCAGCGCACCAGGAACTCCTCGGGTGCGAATCCGCCTTCCACCTCAGCCACGTTCAGGTACAGGCGGTTGTCGTTGTTCACGGGCTTCATGCCGATGAAACTCTCGGTGCTGGCCGAGGGCTGCATCTTGTAGACGTTGTCGCCCTGTTCCACGAAGGCAAATCCGCCAAACTGCTTGGCTTCATCGCTGTCCACGGCGCGGTCTACCCAGAAGTTGGAGGCATCGCTCATGAACATGACGCCGTTCTGGCCCTTCATGCCACCGTCCTCGATGGCATTCCAGATGAAGTAGGAACGACCGTCCCATTCCAGACCATCGTAGGCGTACTCCTTGAGCCACAACTTGTGGCCGTGCATGGGCACGACGCTGGCACGTGTGCCCCAGTCGTTGGCACCGCAGAGGAATCCCTCGGCATCCAGGTTGTACAGATAGCAATAATTCTCCGCAGAGCCCGTGACCAGAGGTTGTCCCTTGGGTACGGGCTTTGTCCATTGTGCACTGGCTGCCAGACTTGCGACCATGACAGCCAAGGTTAGTAGTAGTTTCTTCATAGTTAGTTAGATTTTAGTTATGAAAAGATTAGTTATTCGGTTTAGTTCGATTCTCGGTAGAAGTCCAGTACGTCCATGATTTCCTCGCGTGTGGCCGTCTGGTTGATGCGTATGTCGCCGATGCCGCCAAGGAGGGTGAAGTTGACCTGCCCGGCCGTGTTCTTCTTGTCGTGCGTCATCAGTTCGTACAGTTGGTCGTATTGCTTGCAGGTGTAGGGGAACGTGCCGTAGGCCTCGCGGATGAAAGTCGCCGTCTGGTGCAGCTTGTCGGTGGGGAAGCCCACGCGGCGTGCGCTCAGGTAGAGCTCGCACACCAGTCCCCAGGCCACAGCGTAGCCATGCAGCACGGTGCGGTTCTCCTGCATGGCCAGGCTCTCGAAGGCGTGCCCGACGGTATGCCCCAGGTTCAGGGCCTTGCGGATGCCGTGCTCCAGGGGGTCCTCCTCGACGATGCGTTCCTTTATGGCCACACTCTTGGCCACCAGTCGGCCCAGTGCGCGGTAGTCGACGTGTTGCAGGTCGAAGCGCAGCAGTTCGGCCCAGTTCTCCTCGGTGCTTATCAGTCCGTGCTTCAGCATCTCGGCATAGCCCGAGGCCAGGTTGGCATAGTCCAGCGTATGCAGGAATTCGGCATCCAGGATGACGGTGTCGGCACAGTTGAACACGCCGATTTCATTCTTCAGTCCGCCGAAGTTGATGCCCGTCTTGCCGCCTACCGAGGCGTCGACCATCGAGAGCAGGGTGGTGGGCACATTGATGTAGGCGATGCCGCGCTTGAACGTGCTGGCCGCAAAGCCTCCCAGGTCCGTCACCATGCCGCCTCCCAGGCACACCATCAGCGAATGGCGCGTGGCACCGCCCTGTTGCAACTGCGTCCACACGTGGGTCAGCGACTCCAGGGTCTTGTTCTCGTCTGTGGCTCCGATGGTTATCATCCGGGCCCCTTCCATGCAGGCCAGGCTGCTCACCAGCGGCCAGCACAGGCGGAGCGTGTTCTCGTCGGTCAGCACAAACAGGCGGTCGTAGTCCACCTTGCGCATCGCAGCGGTCAGCGTCTGCTCCAAATTCTCGCTCAATACGACTTCTTGCTTCGTCATTTCTTACATTTTATTCATGCAAACTTACGTATTTTTTCCGACACAGACAATTATTTATGTTATTTTTCATTAAAAAGGAGCGCGATTGCGCACGTATTACGTGGAAAATGTGTAACTTTGCACCTCGAAAAAGTATTCTATATCATAACGGAAAGAGAAATGGACAAAATCAGTTACGCTCTTGGACTTGGCATCGGCCAGCAGTTGAAGAGCATGAATATCAAGGGTTTTAATCTCAGCGAATTCTCGCGCAGCATCAGTCAGGTGATGGAAGGCCAGCCCACCGACATGACTGCCCGTGAGGCGCAGGAAATGCTGAATGCATACTTTGCCGACAAGGCTGCCGAGGAGGCTCAGCAGGCCATTGCCGACGGTAAGGTGTTCCTGGAGAACAACGGCAAGCGCGAGGGCGTCGTCACCACGAAGAGCGGTCTGCAGTACGAGGTGCTGCAGGAGGGCACGGGCCGCAGTCCCAAGGCCACCGACAAGGTGCGCTGCCACTACGAAGGCCGTTTGCTCGATGGTAGTGTCTTCGACAGCTCGTACAGCCGCAACGAGCCTGCCGACTTTGGCCTCAATCAGGTCATCGCCGGCTGGACCGAGGGCGTGCAGCTCATGAAGGAAGGTGCCAAGTTCCGCTTCTTCATCCCCTATCTCCTGGGCTATGGCGAACGCGGTGCAGGCAGCAGCATTCCTCCCTATTCCACGCTCATCTTCGACGTGGAACTTCTGAAGGTTCTTTAAGAATCAGCTTATTCGGCTCATTCAGAATATTCAGAAAAACTCAGAATCCTCAGAAAATTCAGACAACAATTATAAACAACTATAAACTCATAAAACAATGAAAAAACTTAGTTATCTCTTTGTAGCCGTAGTGGCTGCAGTGATTGCCTCTTGTGGCAACGGCACTCCGAAGGCCGATCTGAAGACCGACATCGACACACTCTCCTATGCCATCGGTATGGCTCAGACTCAGGGTCTGAAGGAGTATCTGAACCGCATGGGCGTGGACAGCACCTACATGGACCAGTTCATCAAGGGTCTGAACGAAGGTGCCAATGCCGGTGACGACAAGAAGAAGACCGCCTACTTCATGGGCATCCAGATTGGTCAGCAGATCAGTCAACAGATGATCAAGGGCATCAACTACGAAATCTTCGGCGAGGACTCTACCCAGACCATCAGCCTGAAGAACTTCATGGCAGGTTTCGTCAGTGGTGCCCTCGAGAAGGGTGGCCTGATGACCGTAGAGGAGGCTCAGGGCACCGCTCGCACCAAGCAGCAGGAAATCAAGAAGGCCCAGATGGAGAAGGTTTACGGCCCCTGGCGTCAGGAGAACGAAGCCTTCATGGCCAAGATTGCCAAGAAGGAAGGCATCTCTAAGCTCGAGAACGGCGTTTATTACGAAGTCATCGAGGAAGGTAAGGGTGCCATTCCCGCCGACACCAGCCGCGTGAAGGTAAACTACGAGGGTAAGCTCATCAACGACACCATCTTCGACAGCTCTTACAAGCGCAACGAGCCCACCACCTTCCGTTGCAACCAGGTCATCCCCGGTTGGACCAACGCACTGACCCACATGCCCGTCGGCTCTAAGTGGAAGGTTTACATTCCTCAGGACCAGGCCTATGGCGATCGAGAAGCCGGTGGCGTCATCAAGCCCTTCTCCGCTCTTGTATTCACCATCGAACTGCTTAGCATTGAGAAGTAAGCCATGCGTAGTTTGAAGTTTCTGACATTAGTAGTGGCCGCCATGTTGTGCATGACGGCCACTGCCGCCTCCAAAAAGAAGGCAAAGAAGACGGCCGTAGTCGTAGAGAAGGTCGACACCATCTCTGCCCGTGATTTCAGTTACCTCTTCGGTCGTGCCAACACCAACGGCCTGAAGAATTATCTCGTTCAGCGTCTGGGCGTCGATACCACCTACATGGCCGACTTCGTCCAGGGATTCGATGCTAAGCAAATGACCGAGGCCGACCGCCGCCTGAAGGCTCGCCTGGCCGGTATGGAAATCCGCGAACAGGTGGAGAACCAGATCATTCCACAGATATCGCGACAGATAGACGATTCGCTGCAGATTCTCCAGCGCGAGCAGTTCGTGGCTGGTTTCCGCGCCGGCATCTCTGGACAGAACGACCTCATGCCCAACGTCACTTCCGACAGTGCCCAGACCGTTATCCGCAAGCAGATGGAGTACTACCAGACGGCCATGATGGAGCGCAAGTACGGCGAGAACCGTCGTCAGGGCGAAGCCTTCCTGGCCCAGAATGCCAAGAAGGATAGCGTCAAGGTGACTCCCAGCGGTCTCCAGTACAAGGTGCTCGTGCAGGGCACCGGCGAAGTGCCCACCGCCACCAGTCGCGTCAAGGTGAACTACGAGGGTCGTCTGCTGGACGGTACCGTCTTCGACAGCTCGTACAAGCGCAACGAACCCTCCACCTTCGGTTGCAACCAGGTCATCAAGGGTTGGACCGAGGCTCTCACCATGATGCCTGTCGGTTCGAAGTGGGAACTCTACATCCCTCAGCAGCTGGCCTACGGCTCGCAGGACAAGGGCACCATCAAACCCTTCTCCATGCTCATCTTCACCGTCGAGCTGCTCAGCATCGAGAAGTAAATCATTCCGACACTCTTAACCTTTAGGGGATGCGCCAGCCTTGGCGCATCCCCTTTTTTTTATCCTTACTTGACGTATTTCGCCCCTCAGACATGCAAATTTGCCGTCTCCGTTTTGCAAATTTGCCCCCTTCTGTATGTAAACTTGACAGGCTCCCGACGGAAAGTTCCGCCATCGGCGGCGTCCGTACGTTCATCGTCGATGTCCGTACATCCGTCGTCGGTGGCCGTCCGTTCATCGCCGATGGCGGAACTTTCTCTCACTTAATCGTATCATTGGGACGTTGTCCCGAAGATACTCACGTTCGAAAATGTTCAAACATGTTTGGCATTTTGCTCACTTAATCGTATCTTTGCAGCGGAAAGATTGAAAATGATGGCAGTACGTCGCAAAACCGTTGGGCTCCTGGTTGCTCTCCTTTGCATGTTCGTCACTCACGCAGTGGCGCAGGAACACGTGCGCCTGACGAATCTGCCGCACGTCTACATCGAGACATTTTCGGGCCGCAGCATAACGAGTAAGGACAACTATGTGCTGGCCCGCATGTGGATGGTCAGCGAACGCGACAGCGTGCAGTTCTTCGACTCGCTGGAGATACGCGGTCGGGGCAATGCCACCTGGGGCCTGGCAAAGAAACCCTACAAACTGAAGTTCCACGAAAAAGAAAAACTCCTGGGCAAGGGCTACGCCAATACAAAGAAGTGGACCCTGCTGGCCAACCACGGCGACAAGTCGCTCATTCGCAATGCCGTAACCTCGGCCTTGGGCAAATTCGTGGGACTGAAGTTCAACCCCGCAGCCAAGTTTGTCGACCTTACGCTCAATAATAAATATGTAGGCACCTACCAGTTTTCGGACCATGTGGATGTACGTCCCCACCGGGTGAATGTCGTGGAGCAGGACCTGCCCCTGACCGAGGAGAGCAACATCACCGGGGGCTATCTGCTGGAGGCCGACGGCTTCGCCGACTTCCAGAACGGCCGCACTGGCTTCTACACCAGTGTGAAGAGCGTGCCCATCCGTATCCACTATCCCGACGAGGACGACATCCAGACCAGCCAGTACCGATACATCCGCAACTCGGTCTACGACTTCGAGCAGCGCCTCTTTGCCGCCGACTTCGCCGACCCCGTCGACGGCTATCGGCCGCGAGTCGACAGCCTCTCCCTGGCCGACTGGTACGTCACCTGTGAGGTCAGCGGCAACCCCGATGCCTTCTGGTCGACCTATTTCTACAAACAGCAGGACGACGACCGCCTCTACTGGGGCCCCCTCTGGGACAACGACATCGCCTACGGCAACGACAACCGCATCGGTGACACCCGTCGGCAGTTGATGCGCGACGTCGGTTTCGGTTCCACCGTCCTGGCCCCTTGGGTCAAACGCCTGTGGCAGGACGAGTGGTTCGTCCGTCTCGTCAACCGTCGCCTGCAGCAGGTGAACGATGCCGGCCTGACCGACTTCTTGCTGGCCAAGGTCGACAGTCTGGCCCAACTGCTGCAGAGGTCGCAGCAACTGAACTACCAGCGCTGGGGCATCAGCACCCGAACGCTGCGCGAATGCGTCCTCTACAGCACCTACGACCAGTACATCAGCGACCTGCGCTCGTACATCAGCGCCCACATACCCTATCTGGAGGAGACCTTTGCATCCTACCTGCCCGAGGAACCCACACCAGAGCCGCAGCCCGACCCCAAGGTGCCCGACTTCCAGGCCGACACGCTGGCCTGCTATGCCATCCGCAACGTGGCCACCGGCACCGCCTTCGACCTGGATGCCGGGGCTGCCAACGTTTGTGCCAACGCCCCCGATGCGGACAGTCATAGTCAGCAGTGGAACATCCGATCGCTGGCCTGCGGATACATGCACATCACCAACCGCCTGACCGGTCAGGCCTTGAACGACCCCACCACGGGCGAGCCCACGGCCACCACGGCCACCGGCACGGCCCTGAACCTGGCCCCTGCCGACTCGCTCGACACCCGCCAGCAGTGGGACATCGTCGGACAGTCCGGCGGCCGCTGGAATCTGGTCAACCGCTTCAGCCAACACGCTGCCAACCTGAGCGGCGGCAATGCAGCCGACGGGACGCGCATCATCAGCTACACCAGCGACGAGCGCAACGGTACGTCCAACAACCGCCTCTGGACCATCGCCGTAGCCGACCGCCTGACGGACGGCATCGACAGCATAGTCCCGGACGGGACCGTCGACGAGGGGCCGCAGGCCGATTTTGACTACGCCCTGGCCTACGATGCTGCAGGCGCCCGCCTCCACTTCGGGGCCGACGACTCGGCCCGGCTCAACTTCATGGTCCGTCTCTACGACCGCTCGGGACGTCTGCTCCGCACCTTCCGAGCCTCCGAGTCGTGCGACCTTTCGGCACTGCCTCGCGGCCTGTATGTTGTCTCGTGGGACCTCCGGGGCCGACGCCACAGCGCCAAGTTCCTGAAATGACCCTTTTTGTAGGAAAACTTGCAATCCGCAAGTTTCGAAATGTAGATTTTCGGACGTTTCTGCTTACTTTTTATACAAATCACGCCCCGAAATCTTAAAAAAATTAAATAAACCGTAAAAAATATAAAAATAAACATTAACTTTGCTGCCACTAATGTTTTATTTTAATATGTATTAATGGTATGAACATGAAACGACTGAAATCCTGCATGTTTATGGGTCTGCTGCTGGCAGGTGCCATGACCGTCAATGCACAAGATGCTGACGAAAAAGACTACAAAGCTTTGCCCTACATGTTTGTTGGTGTCCAAGGCGGGGTGCAAAACACGTTCAACACTGAATTTAACAATCTGAAGACATTCACTCCGACCATGAGTCTCAGCTTCGGCCGCATGTTCAGTCCGGTGGTTGGTGCACGCCTCCACTTCAACGGCGTCTGGGACAAGTCGGGTGTCAACTATCCGCTGCTGAGCGACGACGGCCACTACAAGTACAACTACGTGACCGGAAGCTTAGACGCCCTGGTGAATCTATGCACGCTGTTCGGCAAGAAAGATTGGTATCCCGTCAACCTCTACTTCGTCGGCGGTCTGGGTGCTAACTATGCCTTCGAGAACTATGGCCGCAGCGAGGCAGCAGCTCCCGGCAGCGACATGATGTATGCCGACAACGACAGCCGTTGGGCATTCAACGGCCGCGTGGGCCTGGGACTGGAGATTTCCATCGTGCGCTGGCTCAGTTTCAACCTCGAAGGCGACCTGAACGCACGTTTCGTGGGCAAGAACGAAGTCTTCAACGACGACCTCTTGCAGATGACGGCTCAGGCCGGTTTCAACTTCAAGTTCGGCTATAAGAAACCCAAAGCCGAGGTGGAGGAAGAGGTAATACCTGTTGTAGAGACGACTCGCAACCTGACCCTCTACGAACAGATGCAGAACACCGTGGACAACCGCATGAACGTCTGGATGAAGCGTCTGAGCGGTGAGAGCCAGGCCGACTTCGTGAACCGTACGTCGGAGGAGAACATCAAGACCCAGCGTCTGGCTTACACCAAGGAAGTGTCTACCGAGATGGCCAACGACCGTGCCAACTCCACCGTCCGCGACCTTCGGTACAACAGTGCTTCGCAGAAGTTAGGCGTCCAGTTTACCGACATGCCCTCCATCACGCTCAACGTGCCCAAGGAGGACATCAAGAGCATTAAGAATGCTCGTGACCTGAAGTTCACCAACACCGTCTACAACCTGAACCCCGGCGACAAGTTCGAGGTGCTCTACACCGAAGTGCTGAACCCCAGCACCGGCAAGAAGTACACC
>ODAJ014737133.1_pt1 | contig 29496 bp, 20 predicted proteins | sample 1539241 | NCBI WGS metagenome assembly ODAJ01 (sample SAMN02144231, study PRJEB22623) | gut metagenome | biome: sheep rumen | host: Ovis aries | place: New Zealand
TTTTTCCTGAAACACCTAACATCTAAAATATGCAAATAACTGATATTAAAATCATTATGGGTGCGAGATATACCTAAAGACCTAACATAACACCTAACATAGACCTAACATAAAGGTAACACAAGAGGTAACATCAAATGCCGTCCTATCGAAATGTGAATTCAATTTCAATGTTAGGTTTATGTTAGGTATTATGTTACCTCTTTGTTAGGTATTATGTTACCTCTTTGGGGCATCAAAAACGCTCGGATTGCCCATAAATAGGGACTTCTTCGGAAAACGATGTTAGGTCTTTCAATAAATGGCATTTATTTTCAATAACATGCCTTTATCGGTCGATAGTCAGCCTATGGTTAATAACCATGTCAGCCAAGCCCTACAGGCATGATTGTTTCCACCTTGGGAATAAAATGTTCCCTCACTGGGAATAAAATGTTCCCACGCTGGGAATACATTCGCATAGATTTACAAAAAAGCACGATGCGTATATTTGCATCGTGCTTTCTGTTATAGGAAAATGTTTTCCTTTATCTTCTGAAACTAAAGTATGAAGTCAAATAGAGATAACCAAAACTACTTTGTACCTCCGCCTAAGGCGATATATAATTCTATTACGGCTTCTGTTCCATCGTACATATTCATGGCTTCATTAAGCTGTGCACTCAGGAGGGACTCCTGGGCTGTGAGGACTTCCAGATAACTGGCTTTACCATTGTCCATCAGCTCGTGGGTGCCTTTATATGCCTCTTGAAGTATTTTTATCTGACGGTTGTAATATTCGTACTTATCACGGGCTGTCTGACAGTCTGCCATTGCTTCGTTTACCTGATTGCCAGCATTTATAACTGTCTGGATGTACTTCTGCTGAAGGTCTTCTTCTGTGAGCTGAGCAATCTTCTTATTAGCAGTCAACTTGCCGCGTGCAAAGATGGGCTGAGTAAGAGAGCCAACGAAATTAAGCAACAACTTACCAGGATCAGTGATAAGACCTCCGCCTGAATTGGACCATCCAACTGCGCCATTGAGCGTAAGGCTTGGGAAGAAGGCTGCACGCGCTGCCTGTGTGTTATAGAAGGCTTCTTCCATAGCATGATTGGCAATGCGGATGTCTGGACGATTTTCAAGCATAGTGGCTGGGATGCCTGTCTTGAGGTAGCGTGTGTCGAACATACGCTTGCCAGTATCGCCAAGAGCATCAGGATGATGAAGGTCATTACTGCCCCACTTGCTGCGGCTGATATGCTGCGGAGTGACAGCGAGCAGGCGGCAGATGGCATTCTCCACTGCCAGGATTTCACGACGAACATCAACTATCTGGGTCTTTACATCGAGATAGGATGATTCCATCTGGTTTACTGACGTGCTGTATGCCTTGCCGTTTTCCCATAACGCCTTCTGAGTGTCTAATGATTTCTTCCACAAGCTGTCTGTCATAATGAGTATCTCGAGCTGACGGTCGAGCACCTGCAACAGATAATACTGGCTTGCCGTAGTGGCAATGAGATTTGAAACAACGGCTTCCTTGCGTATCTGCGACTGCAGTAGTACAGCCTTGGCAGCACGCTTCTTATTGGTAATGCCTCCGAACAACTCTACATCCCATGACATCTGCAGAGGCAGATTATAGGTCTTCGCCCATGAACTGCTGCCAAACTTACTGAGGCTGCCCTGAGGACCGAGGCTGAAGGATGGCAGGTATGCCATCTTTGCCATCTTGAGAGAAGCCTCACTCTTCTCGACTGCTATGCGAGCGGAATTGAGGTCGGTATTGTTTGCAAGAACCTGCTCGATAAGATTCTGCAACACGGGGTCGGTGAAGAACTCGCGCCATGACATCTGGGCTATAGAAGTACCATCCTCCGCAGCCTTTATCTCCTGACTGGTGCCATAGACATTGGTTGGAGCCGTGGTCTTCTGCTCATACTTATCATATAGGCCACAGCCCGTGAGCATAACGCTCACGACTGTAGCTGCTAATATATTTTGTATTTTCATATTTTTTCGATATTATGTTATAACCTTATTCCGCTTTCGCTACTGTATCCTTACCCTGGAATTTCTCGTGCAAACCTTGGAAGAATATGAAGAATGCCGGTACGACGAACAGCAGAGCTACCGTACCTACTGACATACCTCCTACTACGCCGAGGGCAAGGGCACGGTTACCATTGGCACCGGCGCCACCTTCGATGATAAGCGGTATCATACCGATAATCATCGTTGCCACTGTCATCAGAATAGGACGCAGACGTTCCTTACATGCCTCGAAGGCAGCATCACGAATGCTTAAGCCCTGTGCACGACGCTCTGTAGCAAACTCGGTGATAAGGATAGCTGTCTTTGACAACAGACCAATCAGCATGATGACACCCGTCTGCAGGTAGATATTGTTATCCATACCAGGCAGATTGAGCAGTGAACCGAGGTAAGCCATAATGAAGGCTCCCATCAAACCGAATGGTACAGAAAGCAATACTGCCATCGGGGTGAACCATGAGTTATAGAGCGAAGCAAGGATAAGATATATGAGGATAACACATATTACATATATAAGGACAGTAGCATTAGAGCCTGCTGCCTCCTCAAGCTCTCGTGACATAGAGCTATACTCATAGCTGTAACCCTTTGGCATCGTTTCCTCGAACACCTCGGCAATGACCTTGTGGGCATCGCCTTCCGTATAGCCGCCTGCTGGCTGAATGTAGCAGGTAATACTCTGGAAAAGATTGAAATGTTCTACACTTGCAGTACCCACGACATCCTTAACAGAGACGAACTCTGAGATAGGAGCCATCTTACCTCCCTGCACTTTTACAAAGATATTGTTAAGGGAAGAAGGGTCAAGGCGATATTCCGGAGAAGCACTCGACACGATACGATACACCTTACCGAACTGGTTGTAGTTACCGATATAGGCACCACCGCAATAAGCTCCAAGTGTATTGAGCACTGTAGCTGGTGACACACCAGAGCGGTCGCACTGTGCAGCATCTACATCAATCTGATATTTTGGGAAGCGGTCTGAATATGACGTCATCGCCATACTGATTTCCTCACGCTGACCGAGCTTATGCAGGAAATTCCTTGCCAGTTTTGCAAACTCACCCAAATCACCGTCGTTCAAGTCTTCAAGCACAAGGTTCACACTGTTGTTAGAACCGTAACCTGGCACCTGTGGCATCTGGAATGGAGTAACCTGCACATTCTTTATTTCCTTGCAGGCATAGTACAGACGTCCGATAATCATATCTATATAATGATTGAAGCCTTCACGCTCGCTCCATGGTTTCAGACGTATAATCAGCGTACCATAGTTAGAACCGGCTCCAGACATCATACCATAGCCGCAGGCAGAAGCGAAGCTCTCCAGTTCTGGTATCTCCTGCGCCTTTGCCTCTACCTTCTTCATTATCTCACGTGTTTCATGAAGTGTAGTACCTTCCGGAGCACTTACATCGACGAGGATAACGCCCTGGTCCTCCTGCGGAACAAGTCCTGAAGGAAGATTCTTCATGAAGAAGATGAACAGAGCCGCAGCACAAGCCAGCAGTGTCCATGCCAATATTGGGCGACCAAGGAACTTCTGTACGGCATTTGAATATTTGTTGTAAATGGCATTATAGCTGGCATTGTATGCCATCTTAGTATAGTATGTAAGATTCTTGCTCTCCTTCTTGCCTTCAGTAACCTTCAACATGATAGCACTCAAGGCAGGACACAATGTAAGAGCCGATATACATGACAGACCTACTGACGAAGCGATGGTAATACCAAACTGGGTGAAGAATGCTCCTGACGTTCCTGGCATGAAGCAGACAGGAATAAACACCGCCATAAATACCAAGGTACAAGATACAACGGCAACAGACACCTCGTTCATCGCCTGGCGTGTTGCCTCGCGGGCATCACTGATACCGCCTTCCATCTTTGCCATCACCGCCTCTACTACCACGATGGCATCATCCACCACAGTACCGATAGCAAGCACAAGGGCAAAGAGTGTCAGAATGTTGAGAGAGAAACCTGCCAACATAACGACAGCAAAGGTACCCAGCAGCGACACGATAATTGAGATAGAAGGAATGATGGTTGCCTTGAAGTTCTGGAGGAAGAAGAACACCACGAGAATCACAAGGATAATGGCAATGACAAGTGTCTCTACCACACTGTCAATAGCAGCATAAAGGAAGTCATCAGAACTCATCAGCGTAACGAATTCCAATCCTGCAGGCATCATAGGCTTCAGGTCCTCGAACAGCTTATTTATATTGGCATTCACCTCAGTAGCATTAGCACCAGGTGCCTGGAATATCAAGAACATAGTACCAGGCTTACCTCCAATGTTTGACATGAAGTTATAGCTCATGGCACCTATCTCTACATCTGCCACATCGCTTAGGTGGAGCATGTGACCACCATCGCTGGTACGGAGTACGATGTCATTGAATTCCTCAATAGTCTTCAGAGTACCTTTATACTCCATAGTATATTGATAGTTGTTCTCTGACTGGTCACCCAATGAACCCGTTGCAGCCACAAAGCTCTGACTGCTAACAGCTTCAAACACATCATTTGGCTCCAAGCCGTATTGCGCCAAGACATCAGGCTTCAACCATATACGCAGGGCATAGGTATTACCCAGTGACTGTACCTCACCTACGCCACTGATACGCATCAGACGTGGCTTGACGTTGATGTCAACATAGTTAGAGACGAAGTTGTCATCATACTTGCCATCGGCACTCTTCACGGCAACAATCTGCAAGATACTGTTCTGTTTCTTCGCTACCTGCACACCGACCTTCGTAACTTCGGCAGGCAACATTGACGTAGCGCGAGTAACACGGTTCTGTACGTTGACAGCTGCCATATCAGGATCTGTGCCACCCTTGAAATATACGTTGATTTCAACCTCACCATTAGATGATGCCTTACTTGTCATATATGTCATGTCTGGCACACCGTTGATAGCAGATTCGAGCGGCTGCACGACAGATTTCATGATAGTATTGGCATCGGCACCAGTGTAACTTGTCGTTACGTTGACTGTTGGTGGCGCAATGTTCGGATATTGCTCAATTGGCAGGGTACTCATACAGATATATCCCACCAAAGAGATGACAATAGAGATGGCACATGCCATCACGTATTTGTTTATAAATATGTTATTCTTCATATTACAGAAGCTCTGATTATTTACTTTTCACTCTTTTTCTCTTCTGGAAAGAGTACGCGCTCTCCTTCCTGGACATTGTTTGCACCTTCTGTAACAATCTTGTCGCCTACCTTGAGACCTGTAAGAATGATGACATCCTTACCGTTTCCTGTTGGTGCTGTTGTAACGGTTACAGCTGTAGCAGTGCTGTCCTTCTGAACCTTATAAACCAATGACTGGTCCTGCAGACGAACAACTGCATTCTGTGGAACAACCATAACATTCTTCTCTGCAACAGGAATAACGATAGTTCCCTGTATGCCTGAATAGAGATGTCCTTCAGGATTAGGGAATGTTGCCTTTGATGCCAAAGAACCTGTAGCAGCATCTACCACGCCTGTCAAACTGGTGATACGACCTTTGTAAGGATATTCCGTACCATTCTTCATTATGAATGTTACGTCAGGAAGATTTGCGATGTATTTTTCTTTATCAAAGTCTTTTATTCCCTCTTGCACCATCTCTTCGATAACAGCCTCTGTAACAGAGAATTCTGCTGTCATAGTAGTATTGCCACTGAGGATGGTAAGTTCGGACATAGGACTTACCTGGTCTCCTGCACGAACAGGAATCATACCGATAACGCCCGAAACTGGAGCCGATATGGTGCAGAAGCCCAAATTAACCTTTGCACGGTTTACAGAAGCGCGAGCCTGTGCAACAGCTGCCTGTGCCTGATGGTATGTATTCAGAGAGTTGTCGAGCATATAGCGGCTCACTATCTGCTTGTCAAACAGATTTTTGTTTGACTCATACTCCAGTTTTGCACTGCTTTCCTGTGCAAGGGCAGCATTCAGATTAGCCTGAGCAGCCTCCAATTCCAGCTGCGCATTGCGCTGGTCGATAATGAAGAGAGTCTGTCCCTTTACCACCTGCTGACCTTCGCTGACGCATATTTTAACCAACTGACCACTAATCTGTGGAGTAACGGTAACATCGGTCTTACCCTTCATCTTGGCACTGAACTTAATCGGAATTTCAATGTCAGACTTTGTCACTGTCATTGTCTTGTAAGATGATGGAATCTCTTTTGGAATGTCAAGACCACACGAAGTGAACCCTCCTACCACAGCAGCCATCGCTATGGCACATGCCATTACATTTTTCTTTTTCATGTTTTTTAATGTTTATATTATTGTTATCGTTTTCGATTACTGTTGTTGGGTGAAGCAAGGAAACCTGCCACGATGTAACCTAATACTACAGGTTGCTTTAACTGCTTGAAAAGCAGAGTCATCGCGCCTGCGCAAATCAAAATAAGGGCGAGGTTGGCAATTAACGGTTCTAATTGTGACATAATGTTTTATTTTAAATTATTTGAATTATGAAACATTCGTACATATAGAAAGGTGGTGCAAAGGTACAACAAATTATTTAAAAAAACAAAAAAAACGCTTAAATTCATATATTTTTTTTAAATGAGAAGTCACCTATATGCGCTCAGAGGCATGTTTGTATTGCTCCTTTGCGCCCAGAGCCTTTTCTGCGAGGTTACAAGAGGCTCGCAACGCAGATTTTGGTGCTTCTGTAAGATAGGTTATGCGTTTCTCCCTGCAAAATAGGGAAAACCCTAACGATATTTTACAGAACAGTTGTACTTTTGCATCGAAAACAAAAAATAGTTACCAAAACTATAACAAAAAAGAGAATAGTTATGAAAACAAATGAAAAGATTATTGCAGCCTCAGTGATAGGTTTTGCAATTATTGTATTGGGATTTTCACTTCGCAGCGGTATCGTAACATTCAAGGATATGGACCGCAGCGTAACAGTAAAGGGTTTGTCTGAACGAGAGGTGAATGCCAACAAGGTAACATGGCCTTTGGTTTATAAGGAATTGGGTAATGACCCAGCCGAGATGTATGACCTTCTGACCCAAAAGAACAAAAAGGTGTTGGCTTTCCTAAAGTCTGCCGGCATCAAGGAATCAGACATCAGTGTCAATCCTCCTGTTATCTCTGACCGTCAGGCAGATAATTACGGAAACGAAATAATGAACTACCGCTACAAGGCTACCAGCGTCATAACAGTCACTTCTACAGAGGTTGACAAGGTGCGCTCACTGATGCGCCGCCAGTCAGAACTGATGAAACAGGGCATTGCTTTGGTGAGTGAGGAATATGGCGGAAATAGCGTCGTGTATGAATTCACGGGCCTCAACAAGGTGAAGCCAGACATGATAGAAGAGGCTACCAAGAATGCCCGCAAGACAGCACAGAAGTTTGCAGACGATTCCGGCAGTTCTCTTGGTGAAATCCGCAATGCGCAGCAGGGACAGTTCTCTATAGAGGATAGAGATGCTAATACACCTTATATAAAAAGGTTGCGTGTTGTAAACACTGTTGAATACTCTATACGTTAATAGCCCCCAAAGGGAAAGAAGTAACGATTAAAGGCTTGAGATTTAATATTGTTAGGCGTGGGAAAATATTTTCCTACGCCTACAATTTTATGTTCAAGGGCTTGAAACACCTGTCCAAGGACTTTGGACAGTAGTTCAAGGGCTTTGAACATAAATTCTTCCGAGGGGACAGACAAAATTCTGGGTGAAGAAAAATAAAATTGCTTTTATTTAAAATAAAAATTTCTGCAATAGTTTGTTTTTTTGCTCTTTTTTTTGTAATTTCGCAGCCAAATTAGTTAAAATGGCTTAGTAGTTCAATCGGTTATTGATAAAATATGTTAGACAAATCAAGTAAAATATATGTCGCAGGACATCACGGATTGGTGGGTTCTGCGATATGGAACAACCTAAAGGCTCGTGGATATAACAATCTCGTAGGCCGTTCTCACAAAGAACTGGACCTGACAAATCAGGTTGCAGTAAAGGCTTTTTTTGATGAAGAGAAGCCAGACGCAGTAGTATTGGCAGCAGCCTTCGTAGGTGGCATAATGGCAAACAGTCTCTACAGGGCTGACTTCATCATGATGAACATGAAGATACAATGCAATGTCATCAGCGAAGCATACGCTCATGGAGTGAAGAAACTGCTTTTCCTTGGCAGCACCTGCATATACCCAAAAAATGCTCCACAGCCAATGTCAGAAGACTGCCTGCTGACAAGCCCTCTGGAATATACTAATGAGGAATATGCCATAGCAAAGATAGCAGGCCTTAAAATGTGTGAATCTTACAACCTGCAATATGGCACCAACTATATTGCTGTAATGCCGACAAACCTGTATGGTCCGCAGGATAACTTCCACCTGGAGAACTCGCACGTTATGCCTGCCATGATGAGAAAGATATATCTTGCAAAACTCATTCATGACGGCAACTGGGATGCCGTCGTCACAGACATGAACAAACGTCCTGTAGAGGGTGTTAATGGTGATGCTTCACATGAGGAGATAGAGGCTGTCTTAAAGAAATATGGCATCGAGAACAATAAGGTGACTCTCTGGGGAACAGGCACTCCTCTCAGGGAATTCCTATGGTCTGAGGATATGGCAGACGCTTCTGTACACTGCCTGCTGAACGTAGATTTCAAGGACATCATCGGAATAGAGAAATACTCTTCAGTACACTATGGTGTTTCTGCTGACGGACAGGTGGACAGGAACCACTCAGCAGGTCGTGGTGGTGCAATACCTTCTTTGGGAGAGATTCGCAACTGCCACATCAATGTAGGAACAGGAAAGGAACTCACCATTCGCGAACTTTCAGAGTTGGTTTGCAAGGCTGTAGGTTTTGAAGGAGAAGTAGCATTCGACAGCACAAAACCAGACGGAACGATGAGAAAGCTTATCTCTGTTGACAAACTGCATCGCTTAGGATGGACCCACAAGATTGAAATCGAAGATGGTGTGAAGATGCTTTTTGAATGGTACAAGAAGAGCCTAAGCGAAGAGTGAATAGTCAATGGTCAATGGTCAATAGTCAATTTTCAATGGTCAATTCTCAATATACTAAGGACATCGCAGAAGCTGTAAAGGTGATGCGTGCTGGTGGAGTAATCCTCTACCCTACTGATACGGTTTGGGGCATAGGTTGTGACGCAACAAATGCAGAGGCTGTTGCAAAGATTTATGCCATAAAAAAACGTGCAGAGTCGAAGGCTATGATATGTCTTGTAGATTCCGACAACCGCATTCAACGATATGTCAGGAATGTGCCAGAGGTTGCATGGGATGTTATGACAATGTCAGAAAAGCCAACTACCGTAATACTGGATGGAGCAGACGGACTGGCGAAAAACCTCATCGCAGAAGACGGCTCAATAGCGATGCGCATTACGCAAGAGCAATTTTCGAAAGAGCTTTGTTACAAGATGCAGAAGCCTATTGTCTCAACAAGTGCCAACATCAGCGGCGAACCAGCAGCGCAAAACTATTGCGACATATCAGAAGAGATAAGGAATGCCGTAGATTACATCTGCACCTCTCGTCGTCAGGAGCACCAGCCACATAAACCATCGTCAATAATCCGCATAAGACAGAATGGCGAATTTGAAATTATCAGATAGTATCCTCACCTGGAGGCAGAAACATTTCTCGGACAAGAAATTCATCCTTGTCCTTGCCTTCTTTGTAGGCATATTTGCTGCCTTTGCAGCTTTTGTGCTTCACTCTCTGATACACATAATACAAAATCTGCTTACCATCGAGATAGGAGCAAACCAGTACAACTGGATGTACCTAATACTTCCTGTCATAGGCATCTGGATTACTATGCTCTTTGTCCACTACATTGTACGAGACAACATCTCTCATGGTATCACCCGAATACTATATGCAATATCCTCAAAGCGCTCCCGTTTGAAGGCACATAACTGCTGGTCTTCTGTTGTAGCATCAGCAGTAACCATCGGCTTTGGTGGTTCTGTAGGTGCCGAGGCGCCTATTGTACTAACTGGTTCAGCAATAGCAAGTAATCTTGGACAGTTGTTCCGCATGAACAACAAGACCCTTATGCTACTGGTGGGATGTGGTGCGGCAGCAGCTATCGCCGGCATCTTTAAGGCACCGATAGCAGGACTTGTCTTTACCATCGAGGTGCTGATGATAGACCTTACTATGGCATCGATATCACCGATACTGATAGCCTCTGTCACAGCAACCTGCTTTACATATATCTTAGTGGGAGATGCAAAATTGTTTGACTTCACACTGGAAAACCCTTGGGTGGTAAATCGTGTACCTTCGAACATATTGTTGGGCATTGCCTGCGGATTAGTATCGCTTTACTTCATAAGGATGATGACTTTCTGCGAAGGGATATTCATAAAGATACACAATCGATACGTAAAGCTGATGCTTGGCGGCATAGTGCTTAGTTCCCTGTTGTTCCTCTTCCCTGCCCTTTATGGCGAAGGATATTCGTCAATAAACATATTGCTCAGTGGTGACGAAAACAACCTGCAACAGCTTACCACAAAGACATTCTTTGCTGGTGGGGGAACCTTGATGCTGTTGGCGTATGTAGGTTTCGTAATCCTGACGAAAGCCTTTGCAACAGCAAGTACGAACGGTGCAGGAGGATGTGGCGGTACATTCGCCCCATCGCTATTCATAGGAGCCTTCGTAGGATTCCTCTTTGGAAGCCTTTGGAACCTTTATGAACTGGGACCATTTTTCCCTGTAGAGAATGCCACACTATTGGGAATGGCAGGAGTAATGTCTGGTGTTATGCACGCTCCATTGACAGGTGTCTTTCTCATAGCAGAACTGACAGCAGGATATGACCTGTTTATGCCGCTGATGATAGTCAGTGTGTTTGCATACCTCACCATACTGATTTTTGAACCCCACTCCATATATGGAATGCGACTGGCAAGACAGGGAAAGCTGATAACCCACCATACAGACCACTCTGTACTTACCCTGATGACCCTCGACAGTGTCATCGACAGAGAGTATACGCCTGTAGAGCCTGACATGGAAATGGGAAAACTGGTGCATGCTCTGAGTAAGAGCTATAGCGAGGTGATACCTGTATTAGGACCTGCCAACAATCTGCTTGGAGAAATCAACATGAACAAGATAAGACACGTCATATTCCGCACAGAGCTGTATAACCACTTCAAGGTGTCGCAACTGATGCAGCAGCCAAAGACGAAGTTGAGGTTGGGCGACCCTATCGAAGAAGTGATGCAGGCATTCGACAAATACAATTCGCAGTATCTGCCTGTAATAGATGACGAAGGACAACTGTATGGATATGTATCAAGAACCCACCTGCTGACACAGTACCGCCAGATGGTGGCAGACATTTCAAACGAATAAATATGGCAAAGATAAATGTAAACATCGGGGCTTTGAGCCTCAAGAATCCTGTAATGACAGCCTCTGGCACATTTGGATTTGGTACAGAATTCTCGGATTTCGTACCTCTTGAAGAAATCGGAGGCATCATAGTAAAAGGCACGACCTTAGAGCCACGACAGGGAAATGACTATCCTCGAATGGCAGAAACTGCAAGCGGAATGCTTAACTGTGTAGGGTTGCAGAATAAAGGTGTAGATTATTTCTGCAAGAACATATACCCCGTCCTCTTCCCACAGGGAATAGAGGAAAAGAAAAAGCCTACCATCATTGTAAATGTATCCGGTTCCTCACCAGAAGACTATGCAGAATGTGCTGCCCGCATTGACGAACTGGAGAATGTGCCAGCCATAGAACTGAATATCTCCTGCCCTAACGTAAAACATGGAGGAATGGCATTTGGCACTACTTGCGCCGGAGCATCCAGCGTAGTAAAGGCTGTCAGGAAGGCTTACCACAAGACCCTTATAGTAAAGCTGTCGCCTAACGTAACAGACATCACAGAGATAGCACGAGCCGTAGAAGCAGAAGGTGCTGACAGTGTCTCGCTCATCAACACACTGATGGGAATGGCAATAGACATAGAGAAATATAATCCCGACAAGCCGTCAACACTAAAAGAACTTTCACTACTCTCAATAGGTACAGGAGGCCTGTCTGGTCCTTGTGTAAAACCTGTAGCACTGCGAATGGTATATCAGGTTTCAAAGAGTGTTAAGATACCAGTAGTAGGACTTGGTGGCATTATGTGCGCCAAAGATGCAATAGAATTTCTGATGGCAGGAGCAACAGCAATAGAAATCGGAACAGCAAACTTCATCGACCCCGCAGTAACAATAAAAGTTCGCGACGGCATCAACAAATGGTTGGATGAACACAATATCAACGACATACACGACATCATAGGAGTTCTGTGAAGCATATCATAAGGACGATAATATGGTTTGTCATTGCAGTATATGCAATTATCTTCATCGTACCTAAGATTCCTTGGGTACAGAAGACCATTGCAGAAAAGACCCAGACTTTATTGTCAGAAAAACTGGGTACAAAGGTAAGGATAGGCAATATCGACATACGCTTTCCTAACCGTATCATCATAGACAAGGTATATATCTATGATCAGGCAAAGAAAGAGATGTTGCGGACTGGTCGTATGGCAGCGACGATAGACCTGTTACCGCTTCTGGAAGACAAATACTCCATCAGTGCCGTACAGCTGTTTGGTACAAATGTGAATATTTATCACAAAGCCGACTCAACTCTGAACTGTCAATTCGTTATTGATTCCCTGAGTTCAAAAGAGAAATCATCAACGCCTCTCGACCTACACATCACATCTGTTATAATACGCAATGGAGCAATAAATTTTGACAGTATCGGAATAAACAAGCTTTCTTCCAATATTGTTCTCAATCGTCTTACTGACGATTCGTTGAACGTGACAATAAAGCGCACATCGTTCATCGACAATTCAGGAATGACAATAAAGGAGTTAAACGGAAATATCTGGGCTAACTTTACAAAATCGGATTTCACCATTCCTTATTGGCATTTAAAGCTGCCATCATCTGAAATAAATCTTGACAGGATTCATGTCAGCAGGAATGCCAACAAGAAATATGACTTTGATGGTTCGGTATATATTCCACAACTCTCCCTGAATGACCTCATACCAGTACTATCACGATATGGCATAAACATTCCGGACTTATTACAGACGATAAAGTTGGAAGGAAAGGTAAATATAGAGAAGACTCCTACATCGTTCCAAGCAACACTAAACTTTAATTCTAAAAATACAGACGAAATAGCCCTTAGTGCATCAGCAACCACAAAGGACAACAAACACAACGTGTTAATAAGCCGTTTTCACGTAAAGGAAAACATACTATCTGCAATAAACGATATCACCAAGCTGCCAAATGAAGTATTGAGGCTTGGCAACATAGATGCCAAGGGCCGTCTGACAGCAGAAGGTGACATTATGCGCCCCACGCAGATGACAATAGATGCTGATGCGCAGGCTTCAAGAATCGGTTCTGTAGATGTGAATGGTGCATACAAAAACGACTATCTGGAACTGAGTATCAAGACTCCTAATCTTAATCTTACAGAAATAACAAGGAAGAGTCTCGGTAACGTGATTTGTAACCTGAACATTGGTGCTGACATCATCCAGAAAGATGATATATATGATGTCAGAGCCATTAAAGTTGAAGGAAATATACCAGAAATTACAATCCAAGAAAGAACATACAGGAACATCTCCATAGACAGCAAATATGACAGAGGCAGCATCAAAGGATTATTTGCTATAAACGACCCTAAGGCAAGAACAAATATAGACATTGATGCTAGGATGAACAAACATAGCTTTCAAATTTATGTTCCAAAAGGAGGCAACAATGAAAATAAGAAAGTTACCGTCAAGGGTATAGATTTTTCCAACATACTGCCAGATATCCATAATCTGACAGCAGACATTACAGGCACCCATTTCGTAATGAAAAATGGTAAGGAAGTGGATGTTGACAACATACATATCTACAAGACTTCCCCCACTCGTGACAGTACCAAGCTGATAGTATCCACAGACTTTGCGCAGCTTGAGCTTTCAGGAGCAATAGATTTTCAAACCCTGCCCTACTCTATTGCCAACATTGTATCCCATCATCTTCCGTCTGCCCCTGGACTTCCTAAACAACACACAGTTAGCAACAACTACTTTATCGATGCACATATAAAGGACCTTCATACAGTAAAGCAGTTTGTTGACATACCACTGGAGATGACTCATCCGATAGATATAAACGGATATGTAAATGATAGAGAAGAACATATAAATCTTGCTATTGATGCTCCAATGCTAAAATACAATGACATAGAACTGACAGGAACACATATTTCAATATGGACTCCTGGGGATGGTATTCATGCAGCATTGGAAACCCTGCTAAATACGGCAGGCGGAAAAGTAAGTCTAAATACTGTCATGAAGGCTGCAGATGATAGGCTGCAAACAGAATTCTCATGGGACAACATGCGAAAAAATATTTTTCGTGGCAAACTGTCTATTTTGTCAGAATTTTATCCAACACTGGGAGGTGGCAAGGCAATGCAATCCAACATACCTATTTCACACTTTGAGGTTGGAGACACTCTGTGGAGCATAACATCAAAAGGTATTGAATACCATAATGGTAAACTTAGCATCAATAACTTGGTTGTTGGTAACGACAATCAGAACATAAACATCAACGGAATAGCATCAAAAGAAATAGAAGATTCGATGACTGTAAACCTGCATAATATAAATGTAAGGTATATTACCGACCTCATAGACTTCAATCCCAAATTCTTTGATGGCTATGCCTCAGGACAGGTTACTGCACATAGTGTCTTCAGCGATTTAGTGGCAAAGGGCCATCTTGACGTTGAGGGATTTCAGTTCAACCATGGGGATTTTGGTACCTTGCATGCAGATGCCAGCTATTCCAATCTTTCACGTTCGATTGACATTGATGCCGTTTGTCTTGACAAAGGTGATAGAAGAACAAAAATCGACGGCTTCATCTCGCCACAGGAAAGCACTATAGATTTAGCCATAAACACGCATAACACCCACTTGGGATTTCTCAATTCTTTCTGTAAATCATTCATGAAAAATGTTGATTTGCAAGCTAATGGAGATGTTCGCCTGCATGGAACATTCAGCGAACTGAATCTCACAGGACAACTGGTTACCGATGGAGACTTTTCTATCATAGCCAATGGATGTAGATATAATATGCCAAAAGACACTATCACATTAGGTATCAACAAAATATTGTTTGGGGAAATTCCCATTAAGGACAAAGATGGTAATATAGCACTACTCCATGGGGGAGTATATCACGACCACCTGAAGAGAATTTCTTACGACTTACAGATGCACACAGATCGATTCCTGGCATACGATTTCCCTGAACTTAAATCACAAGAATCCCCAGATGCTTCAAGTATTTATTGTGGCGTAGCATATATTGATGGAGATATAAGAATAAAGGGTAATGACAATGATGTTTCATTATATGGGGAGGTAAATGCCCAGAAGGGTTCGTTTATTACCTATAACAGCACCTCGTCAAATGCTATCACATCGAAGGATTTCATCAGTTGGCATAGCATGACCGACCTGGATTATCCTGCCAAAAGCCAGATTATCAAATCCTATGCAGGACAGACTGACGTAACGGGAAACATGAGATTTACATTCCTCGTAACAGTACATCCAGAAGTAAAACTCCATATTATGATGGATGCTGTCACAGGTGACTACATAGATTTTTATGGAGGAGGTAATTTACGCATCAGCTATTACAACAAGGGTGCTTTCGAGATATTCGGTAACTATGGCATAGATAACGGTACCTATCACATGACAATCCAGAATCTCCTGAGACGAGATTTTGAATTCACCAAAGGCAGTGTCATAAATTTTGGCGGTTCACCGAATCTGGCAAATCTAAATTTGCAAGCAAAATATCATCTCAACAGTGTACCACTTTCCGACCTTGGCATAGGTTCTTCCTTCAAGGCGAACAACGTTCCTGTCAATTGTTTGATGAATATTAGTGGTACACCGGATAAGCCATTGGTAGATTTCTCCCTTGACCTACCCTCGCTCTCGTCTGACGCAAAACAGATGGTCAGTTCACTGATTAATAGTGACGAGACTCTCAACCAACAGGTTCTGTATCTCCTTGCGATAGGACGATTCTACTCACAAAGCACCGCAGGCAATGCCACTCAAATGACTAACACCACCACAACAGGAACCAGTCAGACATCTCTTGCTATGCAAAGTTTCCTCAGCGGTACTTTGTCACAACAGCTTAATCAGGTAATAAATGGCGTCGTAAAGAACAACAACTGGTCTGTTGGTGCCAATGTGACACCAGGAACAGATGGTTTCAGCAATGCAGAATACGAAGGGCTCTTGAGCGGAAAAATGTTCAATAATCGACTAATCTTCAATGGACAGTTCGGTTATCGAGACAATATAATGAAGAATACCCAAAACTTCATAGGTGACTTCAGCTTGCAATATCTGCTCACTCCTAATGGCAATATATCATTGAAGGTATATAATCAAAGTAATGACCGGTACTTCACTCGCTCCTCACTCAACACACAAGGTATTGGTATCGTTTTCCAAAAAGAATTTGGTAAGTAAGGAGAAAAGTTATTAGTTGTTAGTTATTGACTTTATAAAGTTTCAAGACACAAAAAAAGGAATGCCTGAGGCATTCCTTATTTCTTTGCTTGCAAGCAACAATATTATTACTCAGCAACTGTTGTGTCAGCAACTGCTACTGTGTCAGCTGCTACTGTGTCAACTGCAGCTGTGTCAACTGTGTCAGCTGCTTCAGTGTTTGCTGTCTTGTTACCGCAAGATACCATTGTCATAGCAACCATGGCTACGAACATGAAAACTAATTTCTTCATTTTTTCTAAGCTTTAAATTAATTGTAAAACAATCTTGTTCATTAAAACGATTGCAAAGATAAGTACTTTTTTTATAACTTGCAAGGATTTTTCACTATTTTTTTCCCATTCTTTTGTAACATTTTTGCAACTTATTGTTTCCCAAATATTTATGTAGTGTGAATAAATGTTAAACTATTTTTGTGTCCGTGCACAAAGAGTATTTTTTACACTTTTTCGACATTTTTATTGCATATTTCATGCTTTTTTCTTATTTTTGCAAAAGTTTATGATTAACACACCGATATTTCAAGGCAAGAAGGCGGCATATTACACACTTGGTTGCAAGCTTAACTTCTCAGAGACATCCACATTTGGCAGGATGCTTGAAGAGTATGGTGTCAGACGAGCAAAGAAAGGTGAAACTGCAGACATTTGTATCATAAACACTTGTTCTGTTACAGAGACAGCAGACAGTAAATCACGTCAGCAAATCAGGAGAACAATAAAGAATCATCCTGGAGCTTTCGTTGTTGTTACCGGATGTTATGCACAGTTGAAACCTGAAGCTATAGTACAGATACCAGGTGTTGATTTGGTATTAGGAAGTAACGAAAAGGCAAAGCTCATACAATTTCTGTCTGATAAATATACAGAAAAAGAAGAAGGTGCTGAACCAGAAGCCGAATACAAGGTTACTCCACAGCCAAAAGAAATAACCTCTTTTCAACCATCATGTTCCAAAGGTGAGAGAACACGATATTGGCTTAAAGTGCAAGATGGCTGCAATTACTATTGCACCTATTGTACTATACCATATGCACGTGGAAACTCACGCAACCCAAGTATCGAGTCATTGGTAAAGCAGGCAGAGCAAGCAGCCAGTGAAGGAGGAAAGGAGATTGTGCTGACAGGTGTCAACATAGGAGACTTTGGCAGAACTACAGGAGAATCATTCCTCGACTTAGTAAAAGCACTCGACAAAGTAGAAGGCATAAGACGATACAGGATATCATCATTGGAGCCCGATTTGATTACAGACGAACTGATAAACTACTGCGCTCATAGCAGAGCCTTTATGCCACATTTCCATATTCCGCTCCAAAGCGGTAGCGATACTATATTGAAACTGATGCATCGTCACTATGACTCCGCATTATTCAAAGACAGAATACTACGCATAAAGGAAGCTATGCCTGATGCCTTTATAGGTGTTGATGTAATGGTAGGATGCAGAGGGGAAACACCAGAATGTTTTGAAGAAACATATAACCTGCTGAAGGAACTCCCTGTTTCACAATTGCATGTTTTTCCCTATAGCGAACGTCCTGGAACAACTGCCTTAAAGATACCATATATTGTACCTGAGAAAGACAAGCACGAAAGGTCACAGCGACTGTTGGAATTGTCCGACCAAAAGACGGAAGCATTTTACCTATTATATATAAATAAGGTGAGAGAGGTGCTATTTGAGAAGGCATCACGTGGAAAAGCCATGCACGGATTTACAGATAACTACATACGAGTAGTATTACCTCCATCCGATGCATCTGATACTTATGACAACGAAATAGTGAAAGTAAAAATAACGAACATAAATCATGACAGAGCAAGCACAACAGCTATCATTGTTTGACCAAGAAAGCATAAAACAAGAGAATACCGAGCAGGCAGAACTGACAGAACAGGCTAATATTCAAAGCAATCAACCCACAACGAAACCTCAGACTGACAATTCTCGCATCGCGATAGTAATTCTAAACTGGAATGGTGCCACCATGTTAGAGCATTATCTTCCAGATATCCTGAAGAATTCTGTAGGAGCAGAGGTTATTATTGCTGACAACGCCTCTACTGACGACTCTTTAAAGATGCTGAAAAGGGATTTCCCTGATGTAAGGATTATTCCTATGTCAAGAAACTGGGGATATGCTGGAGGATATAACCAGGCTTTCAAGGTTATAGAGACAACCAATGAAAGAGAAAACAAGAAATCACCTGAATACTACATTCTTCTGAATAGTGATGTCCGTGTAGAGGAAGGTTGGTTGCAACCTCTCGTTGAATATATGGATCAGCATCCTGAAGTAGCAGCTTGCCAACCCAAGATTCTCAGCGATGTCTTCCCTACCCGATTTGAATATGCAGGTGCCTCTGGTGGTTTCCTTGACAAATACGGATATCCATATTGCAGAGGCCGTATCTTCAACACCATAGAAACCGACGAGGGACAATACAATGACGTAAAGGAGATACTTTGGGCTTCTGGAGCATGTATGATGGTACGAAGTCAGGATTATTGGGATGCTGGAATGTTAGACCGTAAGTTCTTTGCGCATCAGGAAGAGATAGACTTCTGCTGGAGGCTGAACATCATGGGGAAAAAAGTTGTCTGCATCCCAAGCAGCAAGGTGTATCACCTTGGAGGTGGAACACTGCCAAAGGGAAATCCCCAAAAGACATATCTGAATTTCCGCAACAACCTCACGATGCTATACAAGAATCTTCCCGAAAAAGACCTTCTTCACGTCATGAGGGTAAGATTTTGGCTTGACTACATTGCAGCTATAAAAGAACTGCTGACAGGAAAATTCGGAGATTTCAAAGCCATCATAAAGGCCCGCAGGGATTTCTACAAATGGAAGGCAGACTTTGCTGCTATCCGCCGCCAGATACAAGCCCTAAGACAGACAAACGAAGACCAAAACATCTCTAATTTCAGTATTCTGAAGAAATACTATATATTCCGCAAACAAACCTATGACAAAATAAGCTAAGCAGCTTTGTGATGACCAATGAGGAATTCATAAAACAACACAGGAACGAGAATCCACTTTCTTTAGCATTGAAGAAAGTTCCAGAAGGTGTTGACCTGCAATGGTGTCTAAGGCAGATTGAGGGATATAGCATTGCAAAGAAAAAACTCCCCGAATGGGCAGGAAATGAAAACATCTGGTTTCCTCCCAAGCTTTCTATGGAACAATGTTCCAGTGAGGCTACGGCAAAATATAAGCAGACAATAGCAGAACGTCTCGGAAGCAAATTGCTGATAGACCTTACAGGTGGTTTTGGAATCGACTTCAGCTATATGGCAAAGAATATGGAGGCAGCCTATTATGTTGAGCAACAAGAGGCTTTATGCAATATAGCAAGCCACAATTTCCCAATGATGGGGCTTCTGAATACAAAGATTTCAAACACTACGTGCGAAGAATTCTGGAAACAATACACAGAGGATGCAGCAACAGCGAAGGCAAACAGGGAGAAATGCCTCATATATCTTGACCCTGCAAGGCGTAATGACCGAGGCGAAAAAGTAATCTCTATCAACGACTGCACACCAGATGTCACTTATCTCCAAGATAGTCTGCAGGAATACTCTGCATATATCATGTTGAAAGTCTCTCCTATGCTAGACATAGTTCAGGCACGCAGAATGTTGGGAAATATTGCTGAGATACATGTAGTGAGCGTCAAAGGAGAATGCAAAGAGCTGGTTTTCGTGATATCAAAGGAGACAGACAAGCAGCAATACTACTGTGTAAATCTTGAAACAAGGGACAAAACCTTCACCACACCCCTTTCTGCCACTTTGGAACAGGCAGATATAGCAAGTCCTACTGAGATAACGGAGGGTAGCTTTATCTTCGAACCCAATGCCAGCATCCTGAAAGCAGGAGTACAGAATGCCTTTGCAAAACAATATAATTTAAAAAAACTCCACCCGATGAGCAATCTATTCTTGGGAAACGAGCCTATAGAAGATGTACCGGCACGACAGTTTGTCATTGAACAAATGAGCGACTTTCAAAAGACGAACCTAAAGAGTTTCATGCAAGATATCAGACAGGCAAATCTGACAATAAGGAATTTTCCCTCTACAGTAGATGACCTGAAGAAACGCCTGAAGATAAAAGACGGAGGCAATATCTATCTCTTTGCCACTACCCTGTCAGATGACACACACGTTCTTATTCGTTGCAGAAAATATAATTGAAGAAGAAGAAATAAAAAAACAAATAAAAAAATGGATTTTTCATTTATCACTGAACAAATTCTCTCAACAGAGATTACAACCACTGGTGCCATCTTTAAGTTACTCCTGAGCCTTTGTCTTGGAGCCTTGGTTGGCTCTGAACGTCGTCACAAGGGTCAGGCAGCAGGCATGCGCACCTTTGCCCTCATCGCCATGGGTGCCACCCTTGCTATGATAATTTCAATTTACATCCCACAGGAATATATGGGATTGAAAAACGGCGACCCTGGACGTATCGCTGCACAGGTGATATCAGGTATCGGCTTTCTTGGTGCTGGTGCCATAATCCAGATGAAAGGTTCTGTACGCGGACTAACAACAGCGGCAGGCATCTGGATGACAGCATGTCTGGGACTGGCTATCGGAGCAGGAATGTATATCATCTCTATTGTTTCCTGCATATTTATCATTGGTGTCCTAAAGCTGTTCGAATTTTTTGAGAAGAAGTTCCTGAAAGGTGCAGAGATGAAGATTATCCGTATTAAGGTGAATAATATTGTTGCAGACACGAAGCCCTATCGCGAGTGTATGAAAGAATATAGTGTTCATGTTTCCGATGAATTCCTGAGATATGACTACAACTGTAATGTCACCACCATTAACTATATGATAAGAAGCAACGATGCCACCAATTTCGTGGGGCTTTTTGCTTCTATCCACGAGATTGATGACATCGCATCACTTACCCTCACGAATGAGGTGAACAACTAAACAGCCTTAAAACTCATATCCAGTCCTTTTACAGAATGTGTCAGGGCACCGAATGATATGAAATCCACGCCAGCTTTGGCGTAAGGTATCATATTATCAAAGGTAATACCTCCTGACGATTCTGTTTCGCACTGATGGTTTACTATCTGTACCGCCTTTACGGTATCTTCTGGTGTAAAGTTATCAAACATTATGCGGTCAGGTTTCTCCAGGAGGGCTTCCTCCAGTTCCTTGAAGTTCCTGACCTCTATTTCTATCTTCAGATTCTTCCCATTCTTCTTGCAGTATTCTTTTGCGCGAGAGATGGCATTATGTATGCCACCGGCAAAATCCACGTGGTTGTCTTTCAGAAGAATCATGTCAAACAATCCTATGCGATGATTCGTACCGCCGCCTATCTTCACAGCCTCTTTCTCCAGCATACGCATTCCAGGGGTTGTTTTACGGGTGTCCAGTACGCGTGTCTTGGTACCTGCATCTATCAGTGCCTGCTGATATTTATGTGTCATAGTGGCTATACCACTCATGCGTTGCATAATATTCAGCATCAGACGTTCTGTCTGCAAGAGGCTCTGCACTTTACCAGTCACAACCATAGCAATATCGCCCACCTTGACAGGTGAGCCATCGCCAATGAGCACCTCCACCTGTAGTGTAGCGTCGAAACGGCGGAATACCTCCTTGGCAACTTCCACACCAGCCAGGATGCCATCCTCCTTTATGATAAGGCGGCTTTTACCCATGGCATCTGCCGGAATACAGCATAGGGTGGTATGATCACCGTCACCGATATCTTCAGCAAACGACAGGTCTATAAGCCTATCCGTCAATTCATCTACTGACAGCATAATACAGATTCTTTAGAAATAAACTCCCAGAGTTACACGAAAGCCCACACCTGAATAATCCTTGAAACTCTTGGTGCTGATGTCAAAGTACAATTCCGGCTCTACAGTCACATAGTGATTGAGGAAGTAAGCATAACCTATGTTAACGTTTGGTACGAAGTCGTTATATTTACTTCCCTGACGTGCATAGCGAGCTCCAGCACCAAGGTACAGTCCATTCTGAACGATGTAGTAACGAGCACCTGCACCAAGTTTGAATTCATTTGATGACTTCTGACGTATTCCCCACATAAATTCTCCAAGCAGCATCCAGTTGTCCTCGATGAAATAACCACCTCTTGCATTGATGTCAAAATTCCATTTGGTATTTGAGTTGTAATTCAAATTAAGACCAGAGAAACCAGCACCTGCATAGATTTTACCCTTTGCGAAAGGAGTGTCACTTGACTGTGCATTAGCGACCAGCGTCATAGCCAGCATGGCAATAGATACAATAAATTTCTTCATGATTTTGTTTGGTTTAATTATTTGTTACTATATTTATTATTATATTTGTATGACAGGTAAAACTTTCCATGATGCCAACGGAAGAAAGCTATTGTGAACACTAATGTCACAACCAGTCCTGCAAGGTACCCTATAGCTATATCAGCTCCGAGAGCCACTCTGCTCGATACTAAGAATGTGGTACAAATAAACGACATAAACATCGCTGGCAGAAGCGTTATGATATATAGTTTTTTCTTCAGAGCCAGATATACCGTTATACTCCATAGAGTGAATACACTAAGTGTCTGGTTTGCCCATCCAAAGTATTTCCATATTGTATTAAAGCTGTCCGGATTATCCATCTGCCATACCAGGAGCAGGAAGGAAACTAAGAATATCGGAATACTTATCGCCAATCGCTTTGCAATAGGCTTCTGGTCCATATTCAGGGCATCAGCAATAATCAGTCGGCAAGAGCGCAATGCTGTATCACCACTGGTTATAGGTGCTGCCACAACACCAAGTATAGCAAGTATGCCGCCTGCTACTCCCAGCCATCCTTTACATACCTCCATAACAACCTGCGGAGCGGTAAAGAACTGCGTCACAGTCTTTTCTGATTGTGCAAGGAATGCATCTGGGCATAGTTCGCGCCAGCCTTCGTAAAAGAAGAACCAGCTGCTGACTGTTGCCCATACCAAAGCAACTATACCTTCTGTTATCATCGAGCCATAGAATACAGGGCGTCCCAGATGTTCACTCTTCATACAACGTGCCATCAAAGGACTCTGCGTAGCATGGAAGCCGCTGATAGCACCACAGGCTATTGTGATGAACAATGCCGGTATAATAGGCTCTGCATTGGTAATACCAAGGCGTTCCTTGCCCATATCGTTCAAGCCGTCCCATATCTCTGGCAGTGCCGGCATTTTGACATAAAGCATTACAAGAAGAGCTACTGCCATAAATATCAGGGAGATGGCAAAGAGAGGATATATCTTACCAATTATCTTGTCAACAGGCATCAGCGTTGCGATAATATAATATACAAAGATTATTACTATCCAGAATACCAATGGACCAACGCCAATATCTACCGGTATCATGCCTGCAAGCAATGTAGCAGGGCTGAGTACAAAGACCGCACCTACCAGCATCAATAGCACTACAGCAAATACCAGCATCACCTTCCTGGCATTTTTTCCTATATACTGTCCTATTATTTCCGGAAGCGAGATCCCCCCCTTTCGCATGCTTATCATACCTGAGAGATAGTCATGCGTTGCACCGGCGAAGATACATCCCAACACTATCCACAGATAAGCTACCGGACCAAACCACATACCCATGATAGCACCAAAGATAGGACCTGTACCAGCAATATTCAGGAATTGTATCATAAAGACTTTCCATGCTGGTAATACTAAGTAGTCAACACCGTCAAACTTCCTTATTCCCGGTGTTTTGCGTTTGTCATTGGGTTCAAAAACTTTCTCAACGAATTTTCCGTATAAGAAATAACCTAATACTAAAGCTATGAGACTTATTGTAAATGTAATCATAATTTTTTATGTATACAAAACCTCCGCAAAATTACAACATTTTTTTGTAACAACCAAATTTTTTTGTACCTTTGCAGCTGTTATGCCAAAAATTATTTTATTTTTGTTTATTTATATAGGTATTAGTCTTTCAGCCATTGCCAATGAAACGAGGGCAGTATGGCTTACGACCATTGGCGGCATTGACTGGCCTCATTCCTACAGCAGTATTGAGCAGAAAGCTGAACTTACACATATCCTTGATGATTTGGCAGCCGCAGGAATCAATACTATCCTTCTGCAAACCCGTATTCGCGCTACAACTATTTTCCCTTCCAGCATGGAACCCTTCGATGGCTGTCTTACAGGTCATCCTGGCAAAACTCCCAGTTATGATGCCCTGCAATATGCCATTGAGGAGTGTCATCGTCGCGGTATGAAACTCCACGCATGGATAGTCACCATACCAATAGGGAAATGGAAGGGCGAGGGCTGCCGCAATCTGCGTTCTACACACCCCGAACTGGTAAAGAAAATCGGCGACGAGGGATTTCTGAACCCCGAAGCTTCTGGCACTGCTGACTATATAGCCGACTTCTGCAAGGAAGTGACAGAGAAATACGACATCGACGGCATCCACCTCGACTATATCCGATATCCTGATACATGGAAAAAGATACGCAATCGTGATGATGCCAGAGATAATATCACCCGCATTGTGGAGGCTGTCCATCGCGAAGTGAAGGCCCTGAAGCCTTGGGTGCAGCTGTCCTGTTCCCCAGTAGGAAAATATGCAGACACAAAGCGCCAGAGCAGCATCGGTTGGAATGCCCGCGATATAGTGTGCCAGGATGTGGCTCTGTGGATGCAGGAAGGACTTATGGATGCTATATATCCCATGATGTATTTCCGCAACCAGCATTTCTATCCCTTTGTAATAGATTGGAAAGAACGTTCCCATGGTCGTATAGTAGCCCCGGGACTTGGAGTATATATGCTCCATCGCAACGAACGCAACTGGGCACTCTCTGACATCACTCGTGAAATGTATATATTGCGTCAGAATGGCTTGGGAATCACCATGTTCCGTTCAAAGTTTCTTACTGATGACACTAAGGGCATTTATCAGTTCACAAAAGATTTCAACGCCCTGCCAGCATTGCCGTCTGCAATGTCGTGGTACGATGTCACGCCACCTGCTGCGCCAAAGAGTATAAAATATTCCGATGGCATGCTGTCGTGGGAGAAGGTTGGTGATGATGTGACATATAATGTTTACTGTTCCAAGACATCGCCTGTTGACATCCACAATCCCGAAAACCTCGTAATGGCTGATTTTAATGGAACAGCCATCCAGCTGCCTCCTTTAAAGTCGAAACATTACTTCACCGTAACCACCACAGACCGTTATGGCAATGAGTCACCCCTTCCTACGGTTACTCCCTCAAAAGCATCCAAAATGTCTGACCATCCAGAAGATATCAACACATTCCTTGATGGAGTCCCGTCTTCTCAAATGATACTTTTGCGCACCCTTCAGGGAACAGACATCTTCATGGGGTACAAGAACCAGCTCCCTACCCTCTCCCCAGGACACTATAAGGTGTTTTCACAAGGCAAAAAAATGAGAAATCGCCACCTTCTCGGGTGGGTAGAAGTACCTATGAAGTGAAAAAACACCCCGATTTGTTGCATATATCATAAAAAAAAACTAAATTTGCATCCAAAAACAAGGTCAAAGGTCAAGAAGTCAAAGGTCTAAGGCTTTAAACTTTAAACTTTCAACTATACACTATACACAAATGCCCAGTTTAAGATTTCAGGTTGTCAGCGATGCCTTTAAGAAGCATCCCCTTTATGTTCAGTCACCCAAAGAGCGTCCGTCAGAGTTCTTTGCCAAGTATGTTTTCAACAAGGCTAAGATGGCAAAATATCTTGACAAGGATACCTATGCCAAGATGCTCGATGTTATGGACAATGGTGCCCCTTTAGACCGTCCGACAGCCGACAAGGTTGCTGATGGCATGAAGAAATGGGCTATGGAACTTGGTGTCACACATTGCACCCACTGGTTCCAGCCTCTTACCGATACTACAGCAGAGAAACATGACGCCTTTGTTGAACACGATGGCAAGGGTGGTATGATAGAAGAATTCTCAGGCAAGTCCCTCGTCCAGCAGGAGCCTGATGCATCATCCTTTCCCTCTGGCGGCATCCGCTCTACCTTCGAGGCTCGTGGCTATTCTGCATGGGACCCTACCTCTCCAGTCTTCGTGGTAGGCGACACCCTGATGATACCTACTGTCTTCATCTCTTATACTGGTGAGGCACTCGACTACAAGACACCATTGCTGAAAGGTCTGCAGGCAATCAACAAGGCAGCAACAGCAGTAGCACAATATTTCAATCCAGAGGTGAAGAAGGTTATCACCAACCTTGGCTGGGAACAGGAATACTTCCTCATCGACGAAGGCCTCTATTCTGCCCGTCCTGACCTTCTGCTGACAGGACGCACATTGATGGGACACTCTTCAGCAAAAGACCAGCAGATGGATGACCATTATTTTGGAGCTATACCAGAGCGTGTTGCTGAATTCATGAAAGACCTTGAGATACAGGCTCTCGAACTGGGTATCCCTTGTAAGACACGCCATAACGAAGTAGCCCCAAACCAGTTTGAGTTGGCACCAATCTATGAAGAGTGCAACCTCGCTGTTGACCATAATATGCTTATTATGTCGCTGATGCAGAAGGTGGCTCGCAAGCACGGTTTCCGTTGCCTGCTCCACGAAAAGCCTTTCGACGGCATCAATGGTTCTGGAAAGCACAACAACTGGTCTCTCGCTACAGACACAGGCATCCTGCTCCACGGACCAGGTAAAGACGATTTGGGCAACCTGCGCTTTATCACCTTCGTAGTAGAAACCCTCATGGGTGTCTATAAGCACAATGGTCTTATGAAGGCATCCATCATGAGTGCCACCAATGCCCATCGCTTGGGAGGCAACGAGGCACCTCCAGTCATCATATCCTCATTCCTTGGACGACAGCTGACAGAAGTGCTCGACCATTTCGAGAACAGCACAGACGATACTATATACATCGCTGGCAAGGCAGGCTTGAAGCTCGACATCCCTTCTATACCGGAACTGCTTATCGACAATACCGACCGCAACCGCACATCACCATTCGCCTTCACAGGAAATCGTTTTGAATTCCGTGCACCAGGCTCCGGGGCTAACTGTGCTGCTGCCATGATAACGCTTAATGCTGCCGTAGCAGAGGCGTTGGCAAACTTCAAGAAGCGCGTTGACACCCTCATTGCTACTGGCAAAGAGAAGACGTCAGCCATCATCGAGATACTACGTCAGGACATAAAGACCTGCAAGCCAATCCGTTTCGATGGCAACGGCTATTCAGAAGAATGGCAGCAGGAAGCAAAAGAACGTGGCTTGGATGTAGAGAAATCCTGTCCGCTTATCTTCGACAGATATACAGACCCGGAAACAATCCAGATGTTCGAGAGTCTCAATATCATGAATCGCAAGGAGCTGGCAGCCCGCAATGACATCAAGTGGGAGACATATACCAAGAAGGTACAGATAGAAGCTCGCATCTTTGGCGACCTCTCCATCAACCATATCATTCCGCAGGTAGTAGGCTACCAGACAAAACTGGCACAGAATGTGGCAGCCCTGAAGGCAGTACTCTCAGAAGAGCAGTTCCTTACTGTTGCCAAGTCAAACCTCGCCCTCATCAACGAGATTTCCGGACGTATAAAGGCAATCGAAGAAGGCTGCGAAGCCCTCACCAACGCCCGTCGGGTAGCCAATAAGATTACATCTATCCGCGAGAAGGCAATAGCCTATCACGATACGGTAGAACCCCTGATGCAACAGGTGCGCTATCACATTGACAAACTCGAAGAGAAAGTAGATGACGAAGTCTGGACACTCCCCAAATACCGCGAGATGTTGTTTATGAGATAAGTTATCTATAAAGTAGGAATTATATAAATACAAAACAAGGAATACCTTCGGGTATTCCTTGTTTTTTGATGGTTGCGGAGAGAGAGGGACGGAGACTTTTATACCGCAACATACCGTAACTCTCTGTTTTTATTAACCTTAAGAGCCGTTTAACTCTATTGTTGTTACACATTATTTCATATCATTCTGCCTGATTTTGGGTCTGATTTTGGGTAATCAATTATATCCAATGACCATCTGGCTAAACCAAGGAACACCTAAAAACACCTAGATTATATATATACAATCGTAGCGTCGCTAACACAAGTTGCATTTTTTTTGTAATTTTGTTGTCCAATTAAGAAACTATTTTCGAAAAGTCATGTACCATTTACATGAAGACAGAAAAAGGACATAGGATCTACATCCACAACACGAACTGCTCACTGGTTAAATCTAGTGGAACGAACCAACACACTCTCCGCCTAAGAGTGACTCATGGCAGCAATCGTATAGATCTCCGTACACGCATTCGCGTAGAGCCAAAACTGTGGGACAAGCGCAAACAAAGAGTTAAGAAAGGCTATAACGTCAATGGCTGTAGTTATAATGACGTAAACAGTACGATCAACACTTATATACAATTTGTTGATGACTATTTCCATGAGTGCGAGCTGATGAAGCGCGACCTAGTATTGACTGACCTGAGAGCAAAGTTTAACTATGCTTTTAAACAGACCAACGAACAACGTAGCAGTGAATTTTTCCTGCTATTCAACGATTTTATTAAAGAACAGGCTGGTGTTAAAGGATGGGGAAAGGACATGGTCGATGTATATACTCGACTAAGAGACAAGTTACAGAGATTCAATCCGGAGCTGACATTCCTCACTTTAAACACGAAGAATCTAGAGGCTTTCAAAGTATATTTGTCGGAGAGCATGTACAATGATGC
>ODAJ012185199.1_pt1 | contig 29482 bp, 52 predicted proteins | sample 1539241 | NCBI WGS metagenome assembly ODAJ01 (sample SAMN02144231, study PRJEB22623) | gut metagenome | biome: sheep rumen | host: Ovis aries | place: New Zealand
ATCTCCGAGCCGTCGCAGATCCGCTGATAGTAAGCAAGGATATAATTGTCCATATGATTTGTTAAGCTAACACACTGCCGGATTTGCTAAGTTTAGCTTTAGCAAGTTGCCGGCAAGTAAAAAAGCGGCGATTCTGCGCGGTTTCCGTAAAGCTAAAATCTTCCAGGAAGATCCACTGCAAGTTAAACCGCAGGCTCTGAAAGCCAGCCGGCTATGCAGGCGCGGCAGTCGCCGTGATAGTGATAGCACCGGAGCGTGACGAGATTCTGACCGAGCGAATCCATGATGCAGGGATTCGGCTGCGCGTGCTGCCGGGCGTATTCGAGCCGCTCCTGCATTTCGAGCAGCAGGTCATAGGCTGCCGTGTTCAGCAGCTTTTCGCGGTTCGTCTCCGTGCCGCCCGTCATACCGGTTTCAGCTCGACGCAGAACACGGAATCGAAGTTATAAATGCCGACCCACGCGCCGTGGAGCTTAACGATGACGGCCTTGCCGTCGTATGCGTAGTCATCCCACTGCTCCGGCTGATAGGTGATCGACTCGCCGGAAGTAAATGTGATCTCCAGTTTAATCTGATCGCTCATGTCCGTTCATCCTCTCCCATTATTTCGGCGAACCGCTCGCGGCTGATCGTGCCGCCGTCCATCATCGCGCCGCAGTGTCCGGCAACGTCTGTGGCTCCGTCCATTCGTGCACCGCATTTCGGGCAGAAACTAAACCCATGTAGCAGCAGTTCAAACGATTCCGACCACCTCGACTTTTTACAGTTCGTGCAGTAGATTTCTCCGTTTTTCTTTTTCCACCGCCCGTGCCGCACGGTGTCGTATTTGATTGTGGGCACGGCCGGCATTTCTGCGGGTGCAGTTGTTGATTCATCATCACGGACGATATCATCGGAAGCATTCCGGCACAGTGCGATAAAGTCCGCCTTGATCTGATCGCTCATCATCGACACCTCCGTACATTCGTGCACCGTATTTGCTCCGCATGGTATCACTCCTTTTCAGGCGGTTCGTATGCGTCCGGCATCGGCATCCACGCGATAACATCGACATCAACCGTTTCTTGATACTCGCCGTATTCAGAAAGAATATCATCGCTGAATTGTGAATACCAATACCATTTGCCATTACAGTAATGAGCGCATCCGGTAAAAGACTTTCCTTTGTCTTTTTCGTAGCAGGACATTACCGGAGAATTGTTCACCCATGTAATCAGAACAGGATGCGAATTTTCCGGAAAAGCATCCTCGACCGAAATCCAGCGGTTGACAGCGGGAGCATCCCGGTCAATCAAATCAGCCATTGTCAGCACCTCCTGCGCATCCCGCACCGTGCGACCGACACGGATGCCGCCCGCAAACCGCCGCAGCGCCCGGCATTACCGGAACTCTGCGAGCGGATCGTCTTCCTCCGCCGGCGGACAGAGATCCGTCAGCTGCTTGATGATCGCCTGATAGCTCTTGTTCGTCGCGGTGTATGTCCGGGACGCCGGACGCTCCCGCTCGTATGGCTCCGTCTTGTCGGACTGCGAGAACATTTCCGTCTCGCCGTTCTCCTGTATATCGCGCCAAAGGTAGTCGAGCCGGACGCGGAGCCTTGCCGCCTCGACGATCAGCCCGTCCACGACTTTCAGCTGATTCGGCTCCATGTTCTTGTATACCCGTTTCAGCCGCCTGATCTCCGACGCCTCGGTTATCTTCGCCAAAGTCTCCGCCTCCTCCCACTATCTCCGGCAAACTCCGTCCGGGGAGGGGGATCTGCACCCCTCAGAGAGGAAAAGTGAACCCCGCCCCCGTTATCGGGGAGGCCCGTTATGACCACGATCAGGGGGGGCATCCTCACCGATGACGAGCTCGCCGTTGATGATGCGATACCGTTTCGGCGCAGCCTTGCCATAGTGGAGCGCGTTGTGACACTCGATGCATACAGCTTCGAGATTGTCAAAGTTTAGCGCGATCTCCGGATCGCGTGCTTTCTCATCGTCCAGCGTGATTTTGTGGTGGACGATATCAGCCGCTTTGATGATGCCATGCTTTGCACACTCCTCGCACAGTCCGCTTACCGTAGCCATGTACGCACGCCGACACTCCTTCCATTCCTTTGAGCGATAAAACGGAAAAGAAACGCTGCGCATTTTATCACCGCATAAGAAAAGCGCCCGGCTTGTGCTGGACGCTTCGTTGATATACTTTTACAGCTTGATTGTACCACAAACATCATGTAACATTCAACAACATTTTTGCGGAAGCTGCACAGCGAGCAGCGCCGCACCGTGCAGCCGGCAGACATGGACACGGTGATAATTCATCGCATCCGCGATCTGCTCAAAGCTCTGGCCGTTGATATACCGGCGCCGCAGGATCTCCCGCAGCCGAGGATCCTGCACGGAAGCGATGACGGACTTGATCTCCTCGCGCAGATCCGCAAGCCGGTCGAGCTCGGCAGCAGCCTCGCGGCAGGCGTCCATATACTTTGCGACTGCCGCATCCAGCTCGACGCGCTGTCCCTCGTGATCCCGCAGGCTGTCACACTCGTCCCGCAGCTCAGCAAGGTGCGCGGCCAGCTCGTCCGAACTGCCGAGTGATTCTCGGTACTTCCGCAGATACGCCTTGACCTCATCCGTCCTCACTTTATCGCCTCCGTTTTTAGTGTTAAGTGTGTCTTGCACCGGCTCTGGCTCTGTATGGAATCCTCAGCGCGAGCCCGTTTGTCTGCGGTTTCCCGCCGAGTGATCGCACCGGCTCCCGCGGCGGAATCGTTTTCGGCTCAATTTCCTCGCTGACAATCTCACATACCAGCTGTGCTGCATCCTTTACGATTTCGCACACTGGCGCGATCATCCGCAGAAATTCTTCTGATACTTCTTGCAAATTGCCTTCTATTTCTGCCATACACTGCAAAATGCGATTTAAGCGCTCCGGGATGTCTGAACTTTGGACAGCCTCCGAAAATTTTACATAAATTTTTACATAAAGCTCATCTGTCCTCACTTTTGCATCCGCTCCTTCGCGATCTGCTGATCGAGCGTAAAAAGCGCATCCTGTATCGCTGATAACGTAGAAGGTACAGAAAGATCGTTATCATACAGCGCGGAAATGATACGATCGAGCGCATCCTCACACTTGCCGAGCCTTTGCAGCAGATCATCCTTTTTCGCGCCGGGCCCGTGGATGTAGTGCGGCCGTCGCGTTGCATCGCCGACGGTAAGGCTTGTCAGTCTTTTCATTGTCATTCCTCCTTTTCATTTGCAATGCATCCGCACCCAGCAATTCTGCTGACCGCACGGCAGACCGTAATCACTGTCGCCGGCCCCACGCTCCGGGCATTCGGCACAGTTGCCGATATTGTTCTGGTTAAACATGAACTCGCGGTATTCTTTGAGCGCTTCTGCGCTCGGCTCCTTGCACTCATAGTCCATGTGATGCATCTTTTCCATTTCGCGCCTCACTTTCCTCTTTGCTTTATACTCTCTCGTCCGGATCCTGTCGAGTGCGAGCTTTCTGTCATAGCTCGGCGTCTCAAAGTCGCGCTCGATAAACGGCAGCGCGATTGCATCCGCCTGGCTCACGGTTTACGCTCCTGATCCAGCCGCCAGAGCTCCGCCATGATCCGGTCGAGATCAGACGCAGCGTCGAGATAAAAGCTCGCAGCTCTGGCGGTCTGATGTCCGCCCGGCCTGCTCGCGCCGACGAGCTTCTCAAGCTCCTCACGCCGCCGAAGAAGATATGCCCGATACTGTTCCCTTGTCAATGTTTTCATTTACCTCTCCATTTCAGGCGGTTCTGGGCGTGGTTGCCAGTGTGTAATGCCCCATCCTTGTGACCATCCGACCGAGCCGTCTCTTAAATTCAATCTGAAATTGTCATGTATGATACCATCATCGCTATAAGTAAGCACTTTTTCGTATACTTCCGGCAGTCTCTCGCTGCACGGGATCCAGCGGTTGACGGCGGGAGCATCCCGTATCGCGTCTGCGATTTCATACGACATCCATGTGCTGTATGATCTATACTGCTGTTCAGCGTCTTTATTGCCGTATTTCACTGCATCAGTCAGCCCCATATCTTGTAGCAGAGCATCCCGATCAATCAAATCAGCCATTGTCAGCACCTCTTTCGTCCATACGAGCGCCGCAATGTTGGCAGTAATCTGTTAAAAGGCATTCTCCGTCTGATCCTTCCGCATCCGTTCCGCAAGCTGTGCAGTAGCACCAGTCATCCTCATGTCTGTAATTCCACCGCCCGTGCCGCACGGGTTCGGCTTCGATTTCAGGCATCAATGCTGCTGCAAGCCCTACCGTAAGATTGCACTGATCGCTCAGATATTGGTCTATAAGCTTTGCCATGTCGGACACAGCAAGCGCATTCGCGTCAATCAGTCTTACTTCCTGCATTTTTTGCTCACCTCCTGTTTGCATTTTTCAGTTGCGTTATTTCAATTTTTAGCAGCTTTTTTGCAAAAATCGGCAGAAAAGTTGCACAAATTGAAATTTCCTTGAAATTTGGCGGAAAATCGCAACGAGTTGGTGTAAAGTTGGTATTTTAATACCTGATAATACATATTATCCGATATTACCAATCTACCACCTTGTCAATCGTCTCCTGCTGCCGCGTTTGTGTCTGCCGGAGATAGATCCGCGTCATGTCGATGCTGCGGTGTCCGAGCAGATCGGCGAGCAGTGCAATGTCGTTTTTCCGCCGCAGAAATTCCAGCGCGAAGTAGTGCCGGAAACTGTGCGGGTGCATGACCTCCCGCGGTATGCCGTACCGCTCCGCAAGCGATTTGAGCCCGCGGTTAAACGCATCGCCGCTCCGGTACGGCTTGCCCCGCACGCCGCGCACGATCAGATCACCGGCAGACAGCCCGGCGATATCTCCGAGGATTTCGGCGAGCAGCGCCCGCGGAAAGTAGATCGTCCGCATATGATCTTTGGTGTGCATCGTCACGCTGCCGATCATCAGATCGCGCTTTGTGATCCGCAGCGCCTCCGAGATTCGCATCCCGGTCGTGGCTAGCAGCTTGATATTTACATACCACGCGCGATTGTTATCCCGCGCAAGTCCCCGAAGCAGCGCAGAAAGCTGCTCCGGGGTGATGACATTGTCGATGCTTGTGCGCACCGGCATCTTGACGGCTTTCAGCCGCATCGGGATCCGGGCATAGCGGCAGTAGGCGAGCATCGCCGCGATCCGCAGGTTGACGGTCGCCGGCTTATGACGTGCGAGCTGCTCCTGCTTGTATGCGATCAGGTTGGACTTGGTGATATCGTCGTACTGCGCAGCGTACTGCCGCAGCGCCCCCATGTATGCCGCAACCGTGTTCCCGGCCATTTCCTCCTCGGTGAGAAACTGCCTGAACCCGTCAAGATCAATCATGCGTTTTTCCCTCCGATCTCGTCCGTCAGCTCGCGGACCTTTTCGCGTTCGAGCGCGACCAGCATCCGCAGCCGCTCGATCTCTTCCTGCTGCGCGGAGCAGAGCTGCCGCGTCAGCGCGTTCTGCTCCCGCTGCTTCCGCCGGAACTCTCGCATCCACTCGGCCTGCTGCCTGCGCCGGACTTCCCGCGCACAGCTCCGGCAGTATTTCAGCGCGATGTACTCGTACCAGTCCTCAGCATGGATCACCGCGCCGCACTCCTTGCAGTGCTTCGTCAACATCGCCGCTCTCCTCCCCTCTCACAAAGCCATAGCTTTGTCTACAGCTTTGTCTACTGCGTTTGTGGCCGGAGAGGATCGCACACTGCCGGGAGAGGAGCTGCTCCAGCTCGTGTGCTTCGCGCTCGCCGATCTCGGCAAGGCATTCCGCGGCGGTGTTGCTGCCGTCGCAGTACAGCTCCATTTCGTGTTCTTCGTCGTCATGCCCGATCCACTCGATGCGCATGATGATCACATCATCGGGCGTGCATTCCTGCATATCGGTGATCAGCTGCTCCGCCTCTCCGAGTGCATCCGAAGTCGCCTTTGCCTCGGCGATCTGCTCGCGCACCGTGAGATACGCAAAGTCATCCGGCTCGTCCTGATCCTCCGCAAGCTCGCGCGTTTTCTTCGCAAGCCACATCATCGCGCAGACGAGCGCCATGATGATAAAAAAGCCCATGAGCTTGTCGTCCATACATACCCCGCCCCCCGATCAAACAAAGATCTGCGGCGGCAGCTCGGCTTCTTCGCCCTGCTTGCGCCACAAGTGCAGGCAATACGGATGCAAATTAACATACTCGCTTTTTTTGGGATGAAACTGCACGACTGTCTCATCCTCGCGAAAAAACATATCCTTGACCCGGCACATTTCCTCCCATGTCGGGCAGCGCCGGTTGTATGCGATAGAAACATGATCCCATCCGCCGCTGAAGCTCCAGACAACAGAGCAGTAATGGCTTTCCAGGCCGTTCAGAAAAATGCGGCCGCAGCCGCCGTCCAAGCTGACCTTATAGACCATGAGATGCGCGAGTTGCAATATTTCTTCCTGTGTTTTCATTCTCTTTTTTCCTTTCCGCCGCTGCGGAAACGCAGCGGACTGCTGCTGTTTTGCTGCCGATCGGCAGCGAAACGGCTATTTTTTGCTGCTTATCGGCTCATACACTATGACCGGCTCATTTTTCGGCGCATTCCACCATGTGAGCAATGCTTCCATGCAGCACGGGCAAAGGTCTCGGACTTTTCGATTGTCGTTCGGTAGCTTTGACCACTCTGACTGCGTATATTTGCCATTATCCTCTGTTGTGATCGTAAACATGATACCGCTCGGCTTTTTATCCTTTGACGCCGTGCCGTCTGCACCGTTCCAGTTGCTGTACGGCTCGTAGAAAGCACCGCAGCGGTCGCATTTTCTTGCGTTCATTTTCCCCTCCTGTATATGTTCCGTTCCGGGTGACTCTCGGTCTGGCCTTGCCCTCCGGCGCCCCGCTGATCGTAAAGATCGCCTGCATCCGCATCCCTCCTTTCCCGCTCAGAACGGCTGCGCTCCGACCAGTATGCCAGGTAGCTTGCAAATTCCGTCATGATGCGCCCCTCCGCATGAGAGTATCAAGATCCGCAGTGTCGATACTGCTGCCGCCTGCCTGTCCCGGCTTATCACGGCTGTGCGGTGCCGTCTCCCACTTCCGGATCAGCGCTTTCCAGTCCGTGATCGGCTGACCGTTGACGATCCAGCCAAAGGCCGTGTAGTGCTCGACGAAACGCTGCGCGCTGATGCCGTTTTTCCGTTTCCGGCAGTAGTCGCGCACCTCATCGACGGATGGCGGAGCGAAAGAGTGCGCGGGTGATGCGTCTTGTATATCTGTCTCTTTCTCTCTCTCTGTATCTGTATCTTTATCTGTATCTTTATCTGTATCACTTGCATTTGTATGCATTTGCAGTTTTTGCAGTCCACAGTCTGCATTTGCAGGCGGTTCGCCTTCCGGCTTCTGATAGCGCTTTCTCGCATTTTCCGCCCGCTTCTTGCAGGTTTCGTCGTACTTTTCAGCATCCCGGTCGATCTGCGAAGTGATGAAGCTGAACGCCATCATCACCATGCCGTCCGCGCTGTCGAGCTGCTCCCCGGTCGATGCATACCGGTATATCGCCTTGATCAGAGCGCCGGCCTGCGCATCGTCCAGCATTTCCCACTGCTTATAGTTGTCCAGATACAGCATAAAACTCTTCCGCTCGGCCATGATATCACCCCTTGCTTTTTACTTTTGCCCCGGATAGTGCGTCCGATAATCCGGCACGCTGCCGTATGGGACCGGCGGCTGTCCCTGCGGCGGCTGGTACGGCTGCGGCGGTGCCGGATAGCCGGTGCCCTGATACTGCGGATACTGCGGCGGCGTGTACGGCTGCGGCGCCTGCTGATATGCCTCCGGCGGAGCAGCTGTTTCCCGCTTCGGCTCCCCGAATGTCACATTCTCGGCGAGAACCTCCATGCTGTAGTGCTTCACGCCGTTGTTGTCGGTGTAGTCGTTGTTCCGGAGCTGCCCCTCAACGACTATCATCTGACCTTTTGTGAAGTATCTTGCGACAAACTCCGCGGTCTGCCGCCACGCGACGCACTGGATGAAGTCCGTCTCGTGGTTGCCGTCCTTCTTCCGGTTCCGGTCGATCGCGATCCGGAAGCGGCACGAGGGCGTGCCGGCCGTTGTCTGTCGATACTCCGGATCAGCGGCGAGCCGCCCTATCATGATTGCGCGGTTAAGCATGGCTGTCCTCCTTGTGTTCCTCTAAAAGCCATGCCTCAAGACACAAGGCACAGCTGCCTTCCTTGCAATCCCGCCCCACACATGGGTCTTGCAGGGCGAGAAACTCAGCGAGCTCTCTGTCCGACATTTTCCGAATCCATTCCCCGTTCGTCATCCTTTGTCACTTCCTTCTCGCGGGATCTCAATGTGCGCCGTCTCCATGACGGTGCGGATCTTGCGCAGCATAGTCGCGCTGCAAATATAGCGGATCTCGCCGGTTCGGAAAGCCTCTTGCAGCTCCTCGACGGTCGTGATAAAATTCCGGCTCAGCTTGGCGACTGCCGCAGAGCCGATTGCTAACTTCGTGATCTCCATTGACTTTCTCCTTTTTTTATGCTATAATAGCATTAGCAATACTTCTTTCTGGACTTCCTTCTTGTTTTGTGCCGCATCCGGTGTGCCATACCGGATGCGGTTTTCTTTTATTCCGTCAGTTCCAGCAGCGGCAGATACCACGACGGAACATCCGCGAGCCGGTCGCCGTCGCGCCCGAAGATCAGCGCGATCCCGCCGATCGCCATGCCTGCGACTGCCGATGCGTTTTCATTCAGCGGGTAGTTTTTCAGCATATAGTCCCTGTCCACGATCATCACGCCGCCGTCCGGGAGCGTGATCATGTCGATCTTTCCACCGACTTCGTTTTGCAGCGTTTCCAGCTCGTCCGCGTAGTCGTGGATCGTGACGCTGGTCGGCTCAATCCTGATGCCCCTCATAGATGCGCCTCCACCCACTGCGTCAGCTCGGCCGCTTCCGAGACCAGAGCGTTTGTCAGCTCGGTCAGACGGTCAACCTCTGCGACATTCCGGCCGACCTCTTCGCAGATGCTCCTGATCCGCAGCTTGACGGTGCGGATGATGCTGTCCGGCACGCGCTCGACGATGCTGTCTGATATGATCGGCTTTTCATACCGCTTTTTCGGCTTTTCCGTGATCGTGGAGTTTTTCTCTGCGATCGCGGAATTTTTGTCCGCATCCGCGATCATCTGATCAACGGCTGCGGCAAAGTCCTCGTTGATTTTGCCCGGCTTTGCAACTTTCTTTTCCGGCAAGGTTTCCGGATTTTCTTGCGTTTCCGGCAAGTCTGCGGCCTGCTCCGCTGCGAGCTAGGCTTTGAGCTTTTCCGCGTTGCAGACATTGGCCGCGCTCTGTGCAGCACAGCCGACAGCCATTGCAATGCTGTGGTAGGATTTCCCGCGGGCGCGCATTTCGAGGATCTTCGCTTTCTGCTCTTCGGTGAGCGGTTTACCCATCATGCATTCCTTCTTTCTGATTTCATAGATTTCATCCGCGATGTGATCGGCGCGAAGATGCAGCCGGTGCGCGATCGCCTGCGGTGTTTTTCCGGCAGCGAGCTGCTCCTTGATGTACTCCTGCGTCGGTGTCAGCATCTGCGGCAGCGGATCAATGCTGATCCAGTCGCTCATGTCTATCACCTCATAAACCTAGCTGGTCACAAGCCATATTAAAAGCGATTGCCCATAAGTATACGCGCCCGTCAATTTTTGCGCCGCAATGATAAAGAGATTCCCATGCATCAGGGTAAACATCCGTCGCAAGGTCATAAAGGCGATCTGTTGGCCGGAAATCCTTGTCGAAAATGCTTCTTTCAACTTCTTCTCGCAGAGCCTCTTTGAACTCGTCAAACGTATCAAAGCATGACGATTCAATGTATGTATCAATATTTTCTGAACGATCATCATCTACCCCGAAAAGCTCGTCTATCAAGGATTCGAGGACATCATCTTCATCATAAACAAGGCTGTCTGATGTGCACTGAAACTTGCTCATGTAATACTGAATGTCTTTGAAAATGTGATCTTTCAGGTCACTGACTTTGATCGGGTTATGCCATGTTGCAATGCTTTCTCCGAGATCGCCGCTAACTATAAGACTACCGCGTTTTTTGTCAACGATGAAGTTGATATAATATTCCACGCTGCCATCCCGTTTTCTCCAGTCGATGATTGTGAAACGGTCAGTGTCCTGTATCAGTGTAGCAACATGGTCTTGGAAATGTGTTTCCGCGTGTTTGTAGTAGTCATCCCAGTCGCTCATTGCGATTGCCTCCGTTCCGGATCCGTTCGCGGATGATCCTGTCAGTATACTTCGCCTCGGCGAGCTGCTCCGCACGATCTTCCGCCCACTGCGCCATGCGTTCCCGCTCGGCGTGGAGATACTGCCGGTTCTGCCGCTGATCGTGGGCGCGAGCCAGAGATAAGACGAGCGCATCGACGAGCAGCAGGATACTAAAGCCCGCCCATGCCGGCAGATCAATCAGCAGCTTCATTTTCGGTGACCTCCTCCTCTTTCAGTTTTTTCAGCCCTTCGCGATATCCCATCACGATCGCTTCTTTCAGAATGCCCGCAGCTTCCCGCTGTACCGTCGGCGACAGCCGTTGCAGCAGCGAAACGGTCAGCGCTTTTACGATGTTCGCAACCTCTTCCGCGAGGACTACCCATGTGCCGCAGCTCTCGACCTTCAGCGGCGGATGCTCCTTGTCGCATTCGATCTTGATCACTTATCCCACCTCCCTTGCAATCAGTTTCTCCGCGTGCTCGATCGCGAGCGGCCGGAGCACTTCCGCCGCGTCGATGCCGAGCAGTGCAAAGTAGCGCCAGAGCCGCCAGAGCGGGATCTTTTCCGGTTCGGCGCTGTCCGCGCTGACCGTGCAGGCGTTGACGCCCGCCATTTTCGCAAGTGCCGCCTGCGTGATGCTCTGCCGCTGCATCTCCGCAGCGATCAGATCCCACATGATGCGGGAAGGCGTGCGCGTCCGTGTTGCCTTCTTCGGCATAGTGCTCCCCTCCTTACTGGCTGGCCTTCGGCGATTCCTCACCGACGAGCTGCTCAATCGTTACGCCGAGAACCTTTGCGAGCCGAAGTGCGATGTCAATTTTGGGTGTCGCTTCGCCACGCTCATAAAGCCAAATCGTTGTCGGCGTAACACCGATTTTTTTTGCTAGCTCCGTCTGATTCATACCGAGCTGGACACGCCGGTTCCTGAGGTTGTCGGTAAAATTCCCCATTGCTCCACCTCCCTTGCATTGCGTTTTAGAAAACTTGTTGACATTCTGTGCAAAATATGCTATAATGAAGCTGTCAGGCAATCATATATAGCACATTTCGCATCGAATAAGAGGTCTACCGAAAGAAACCTTGCGGCTCCTTGGGTGTAAGTTGATTATACAGCAAGAAAACTAGAATGTCAAGAGAAATTTTCAAGTTTTCTTGAATTTCGGCGGAACTTCCATTTTTCAACAGCGAAATTTATAGAAATCTAATAGTTTTTTGGAGGGAGGTCTGATTTTTGTGTTTTACGATGTATTAAAGTCTCTTTGCGAAGAAAAAGGCACGACACCTACCGCTGTATGTCTTCAGCTCGGTTTTTCTCACGCGACTGCGTCTTACTGGCGAAAATCAGGCGGCACGCCGAAAAGAGAAGCCCTTGAGAAATTCGCCGAGTTTTTCGGTGTATCCGTTGACTATCTGCTTGGCCGGCAGGAACAGCCGAACGCGGAGCTGCTCCCGGCAGGGAAAGTGCGCATGATACCGGTGTTTGAGAGTGTTTCCGCCGGCTTCGGCGCCGATGCGCAGAACCGCATTGTTGACTACCGCCCGACCGTCATCGAGTCCGATGCCGAGGCCGCCGAGACGATCTTTGTGCGCGTCTGCGGTGATTCGATGCACCCGCAGATTCAGGACGGCGACCTTGTGCAGGTGCGCAAGCAGGAGACCGCGGAGACCGGGGACATCGTCGTTGTACTCGACGGCACCGAGGCGTTTGTCAAGCGGTTCATCCACGGCAAAAACGGCGTGATCCTCGAAAGTGCGAATCCGGCATACCCGCCGCGCAAGTATAGCCGCGAGGAGTCAAACGAGCTGCGGATCGTCGGCGTCGTGCGGTACATCGTCCGGAAGTGCGAGTAAAAGGAGGGCGGAAACTATGAATATTAAGAAAATCGGCGCGATCGCAGCAATCATTCTCGGCGTGATCCTCCTGATTATGCGGATCGGTTTTTTCGGGATCGTCTTCGGCCTGCTCCTGATCGGTGCGGGCGTGATCCTGCTGATTGTGTCAAAAAATGCGCCGCAGAAAAACGCCGTCAAGTATGTCGCGAGCCAGAATGCAAAAGTCTTTCATCGGCCGGAGTGCAAATTCGCCAAAATGATAAGCAAGGAAAACCGCGTGAATTATGGGGATGAAGTCACTTATGATAGGCTGATTCAAATCGGCATGAAACCTTGCGATCAATGCAAACCACGCAGATAAAGGATAAGGTGATAGCAATGAAAAAGGTTACTCTGTTTTTGCTCGGCGGCCTGCTGCTTGCCGGCTGCACAGATGCAGAATCGCCCGCCCCGGAAAGCGTGGCCGGCACGGTAACAGAGACCATCGCTACCGAAACGACTGCGGCCGCGACCACGGCAGCGGAAGAAGCCGAAACGACAACAGACCCCGGAACAGAGCCGGCAGACGAGACGGAACCGGCAGCAGAGACAACCGCCGACGAGCCGGACGAAACAGAGCCGCCGGAGTCAGAGTATGAAGTGCTCACGGAGTATGACGGGATCACTGTATCATCAAAGGGGCTCGCCTTTGGCGACGATTGCGCTGCGATCATCGTGCATATCGACAATCAGTCCGATCAGGACATAGTCGTTCAGACCCGCGATTTTTGTGTAAACGACTACATGACCCGCGCCGCGTTTTCTCCGGATGTTCTCGCCGGAAAGAAAGCAAAGGCATATATCCGGATTTTTGACGATGAACTTGCAAAAAACGGCATCAAAAAGGAAGAAATCGAGGATATAGAGTTCAAAATCAGAATCCTGACGCCGGATTTTGAGCTGCTGCATGAGTCGGATGTGATAAAGTGGCATTTTTCGCACTGACAAAAAACGCGTTTTACTGCTAAAAAGGAGCTGATCGTATGGCAAAGGCTAAGAAACTGCCGTCCGGCAGCTGGCGCGTCTTGCAGTTTGTCGGACTGGATCAGGACGGCAAGCGGCAGTACAAAAGCTTTACCGCGCCGACAAAGCGCGAGGCCGAGTTCTTGGCGGCGGAGTTTGTCGCAAAGAAAAAGCGCCCCGCCGGGCGGATGACCGTCGGCGAGGCGATTGACAGATATATCGAGAGCAAAGACGGCGTGCTGTCCCCGACGACCGTCTCCGGATATCGCAAGATCCGGCGGAACTATCTGCCCCAGCTCATGCCGGTGCAGCTCGACCGGCTGACCGAGGAAGAAGTGCAGCGCGCTGTCAACGAGGACGCAAAGCGGCTGAGCGCGAAAACGGTGATCTCCGCGCACGGGCTTCTGACTGCGACGCTGCGGATGTTTGTGCCGGATCTCATCCTGCACACTCGGCTGCCGCGTAAAGTTAAGCCGCTGCGGCGCGATCTCCCGAGCAGCGAGGATGTGATGCGCGCCATGCTCGGCGATGCGGCCGAGCTGCCGGTGCTCTTGGCTCTGTGCCTGTGCCTCCGGATGAGCGAGGTGCGCGGGATCCGGAAAAGTGCAGTCCGCGGAGATACGCTCGCGATCGAGCGCGTGATCGTCACGGCGGACGGCGAACACATCGAAAAGGAGCTTGCGAAGACGGACGCGACGCGGCGCATCGAGCAGCTCCCTCCGTTTCTGCGTGATCTGATCCTCGCAGCGCCGACCGAGTATGCGACCACGCTGACCGGGCAGGCGATCTATAAGCGCTTTACGCGGCGCATGGATGCGGCAGGCTTTCCGGGTGTGCGTTTTCATGATCTGCGGCACATATCGGCATCGGATATGCACGCGCAGGGCATCACGGATCGTGTAGCAGCCGAGCGCGGCGGTTGGTCGGGGACGCAGACGATGCGCGATGTGTACCAGCACAGCTTCGGCAGTGATCGCCAGCTCGCCGATCGGAAAATGATCGACTTTTACAGCCAGATCCGGCGCGATGCAACACGGGATGCAACACAGAGCGCTGAAAATGCCGCAGAATAGCGACACGGCGCGGGGTTCAATTCCCCTCGCCTCCATAATCCACAAACCGCGCATTTATGCACTTTTTGCATAGATGCGTGGTTTTTCTTTGCTTTCAGCCGTTTGATATTCGGAATTTTCCGATATATAATCGGGCATTTCCGAAGAATATGCAACACGAAATGCAACACGGCAACTTTGTGCAAAATAGACAGATCACGGAGGGCAAGTGATAAAGCAAAAAAACCGGCAGAGCAAACGCCCTGCCGGTTTTGTTATTTTCCGAGCTCCGCCCGTGTCGCCGGGCCGCAGATTCCGTCCACGGCAAGCCCGTGCTCAAACTGAAAAGCGAGCAGCGCGCCGAGCGTAAATGTGCCGAAAACGCCGTCGATCTGTCCCGCCGGCAGATATCCCTTGCGCGTGAGTGCCGTCTGGAGCCAGACAACCTGCTCGCCGGTGTCTCCCTTGTGGATCAGCGGCTCAGGCTCCGGCGCAGGCTGCGGTGTGTCCGGCTGATACACAAATCCGATAAACCGGTACTCGCTGCCCGCGCCCCAGTTCCCGTCGCCTTTTTCGCGGTGAGATGTCCAGAAAGGATTCGCGCAGCCGTAGCCGGATTCCGATGTGATGATGCTGCCGTCGGCGTTGATCTTTTCAACGACCGCGACATGACCGGCACCGTCTCCTGCTGTCCATGTTTTGCCCTTTGCCCAGACGATGATCGCGCCGAGCTGCGGCTCCGTGCCGGTCTTTAGCCCCTGTGCCTTTGCGACATCGACGAAATTCTCCGCGTCCGGCGGATATGTCAGATACTTCCAGCATCCGGCGCCGATGACCTCGTTAAAGCGGCCGGCAGCATAGCCGACGCAGTTTGCGAGGATATCCGTGCCGGCCTGCATCGGGTTGCCCTTGATCGCGCCGACAGCATAGCCGCCGCTCGCGGGCGTGTTGTAGTACTTATTTCCGCTTTCGGGTTTTGTGAGGCGAGGTGTGAACATCTTCTTTTTCCTCCTTCTGAAAAGTTCGCAGTTTTCTGATGATCCGCCGGACCCATACGGCATCCGGCGAGATCGCGCCGTAGTTTTCCAGGATCGAGATCAGCTCCATGATGACTATATACCCAAAGACGAGCCCCGCAGCGACCGCACCGGAGATCCCTGCGAGATCAGCCGATTTGTAGTAGTCGCCGAGCAGCCGGATTCCGATCTCAAGGCCGCAGGCGACCGTCATGACGATGATCTCGGAAAGTTTGTTGAGCCCGCCGCGCCGCATCTTCGCGGAGCTGAGGTCGTGCCGGATGTATGCCTTGATGATGCCGGTGATAAAGTCGGCAGCGGCGAGCCCGATCACGATCGTGATCATGATGATATACTTCATGCGTCCGCCTCCTCTTCCGGTTCGGCGTTGGTCAGATCCGCCGCGTCGATCCGCCCTGCATCCGTCAGCTCCGCATCGAGCCGCCCCGCCTGCATCAGCGATGCCGCGGAGGACTGCACCGACCGACCGCTTTGCAGCGCGAGGATCATCTCATAAAGCTCGCGGTTTGTCGGCGCATAGGGAACGAAGGTTGAATCTGTAAGTGAAGCATAGCGAAGCATGGGTTTAATAGTAAGATTGTCTATTGTCGTTCCAGAACTTACACGAATAGCATAATACAGCCCGGAATAATCCCGATCAAGCGTGTACTGCCTAGTCTGGTACAGCTGCTCACAAGCCATAATTGCTGAAGCGAGGGAATCTTGTGTAGATACTAACAGTCTAATATCATAGTTGTTCTGTGCCGGCAGTCCGGATGATATGATGTATGTACCTTTCTTTAGTTTATTTCCGACAGATAAATAAAACCAGTCGTTATTCGTTTTTGTTCCATTCAGTGTGACCGATCCGTCTGCATTGACAGTAAACGTTACACCTCCGACAGTCTCTGTCTTAGCAGTAAATCTTAAGATGTTTTTAGCCCCTGCGTTCGCCACCACGCCGATCTCTGCATCCTGCCGCTGCTGGTCTGCCTCAAAGTCTCCGACTATATCCGCCAGCCTTGCGCTCAGACTTGCCTCACTGCCCCGCGCCGCCTGCACCTCGTCGATTGTGTCGTCAATGTCCTGCGCATCGTGAGAAAGTACAAATTTCGCCATTATTCATACACCGCCTTTATCATTATCGCATCATTATCCACATCAAAAATCAGCAGCCCGTTTTTGTCGCGCAGCTGGACTTCGCCCTCGACATCCTCCGGCTCGATGACGATCGTCTGCGGATATCCCGCCGGCCGTGTAAAGCTGTTTTTGCTGCCGAATACGACCCGCGTGACCTCTCCCGTGATGCCGTCGGTCTCGGTCTCGGTGATCTTGAGCCAGACCGCGCCGCCGAGCCGCTCGTCGTAGATGCGCCCGATGTCGCCGACCTTATAGCGGAAAAGGCTGATTTCCTGAAAATCGGGATTCCACCGCGCATCGGCAAGCGTGACATCATAGCAGATCACCGGCGAGCAAGTCGAATTGAACCGCGCAAAGAGTATCGGGAACAGCACGTCAAAGATATCGACCGTTCCGGCCTCGATCGCTGCATAAGTCTCATCGCCGAGCGTCACCGTGTCCGACCGCGCAACATTGTGCGGAAACTGCATCAGCGGCCATGCATCGCCGTTGTAGCTGACCGCGACCCATGCGCCCGTTCGCGTATCTTTGAGCCGCAGGAGCAGGCAGAGCTGCGAGGTGTCCACCGTGCGCACGATGCCGGAAAGGTTGCGCCCGAGCCGGATGTCAAAAGCATCGTCCCGCGCGCTCTCCATGCGCTCGTTAATGCTGAAATAAAAATTATCGCGGTACAGCTCGCCGCCCTTCTGCGCGATAATGCCGTCAGAGCCGAGCAGCAGCTCCACCGGCGTGCAGCCGTCCGCGTTGATCGTCCGCAGCCACTGCACCGGCCACATCCATTCCGATGCCCACTCGTATGCATAGCGCGTACTGCCGGGCGCATCGTGTGCCTCCGCGATCAGCATCACGCCGTCGATCGCGGCCTCGCAGCTGTACCAGCCGACAACCGGCGCGCTGTCCGCGTAGCACCATAGATCGTTTAACTGATAGAATACGGCCTCCGCCGTCGCGACCACATAGCCGGTCGCAGCCGTCTCATAGTGCCACTCGCAGCGCTTAATGGTAAAAATCTGCCCGCCGCACTTTATCAGATTGCTTTCAAGGATATACTGCCAGCGCCCCTCCGGATCCATCGGATGCGTCAGCGTGATCGTCCACTCCCCGTTGATGATCTCATGCACCGGCGCAGATGACGGATGCAGGATCGCAAGGCCATTCGATGCGAAATCCGCTTTATCCGTGTGCATATCATATATGCAGATATAGTCCCGCTGCTCGATAAATCCGTAGCTGATGCTCTCCACATCCGCAAAAAGCGCGATATACGGAAAATCGTTGTTTACAAGCATTTCCTGCCGCCATGCGGAAAGCGGAAGGCTGTTTTTATCGGAAAGCGCCCGTCCCGGCGCCTCCGGAAACTCGGTGTTTGTCGGAATTTCCCCCGCTCTGCCTGTCCAGCTCATGCGCTCACCCCTCAATCGCGATCGGGAAGCCGATCGAGCGCAGATACGCCGGATCGCGGAGCTGCGCGTCGGTCACGCCCTTGCAGTGCGCCGTATCATACGGCGCAAAGCTCGGCAGGCCGTCCGTCGAAAAAAGCATCATATCTCCTTCCCAATCCCCGCTTGATGCCCGTTCCGTTGCCCTCGGCAGTTCGCCGTGGATGATGCATCCGGGGAATTGCCAGCTGTAAAGGCCGCCGGCGTTCGGCGCGAAGATCGCAAGCTCGGATTCCTCGCATTTTTCGTTCGCTGCGTAATACGGATACCATGTGCTGTTCGGCAGATGCAGTTCAAAGCGGCAGTACCGCGTTTTTCCCATCGACAGCGTGTCGAAGCCGCCCGCCGCGTCAATGTTAAAGCTGCACTTGTTTGCGAGGAGCGCAGACGAGCCGTAAAACCAGTTCACGATCTCCTGATAGCTTGCATTCAGCACGGCCGAGACCGCGCAGTTTGTCATATGGTAGTTGCCGTTAAAAAGCCCGCCGCTGCCGGAAGACGCGCTGCCGATCAGATCGACAATTCGCAGCGCGTCGATGTACGGCCGCCTGTACTCGTCATCAGTCCGGAAACGCCCGTATAAATGCAGATTGCGGATCGTCGTGCCGTTGCCGAGCACGGCAGCGTTCAAAGTGAGGTTTCCGCTGTATCCGTCCGGATAGGTGTCATTGGCGTCCCAGTCCGCATTTTCCGGGCAAACGACCGTGTCACCGTCAACCGCGACCGCCGCGACAAACTCTTCGAGACTTGTGACATTGACCGTCGCCATTTAGTAGCACCTCCCGTTGCGTTTGATGCTGACGCTCTGGCAGATGCCGCCGAGCGTCACCGCGTTCTGCCCGACCGCCAGAAACCGGAAGATCCCCGCCGTCTGCATGGTGCGGTTCTTTCCGTCCGGACTGTACGCCATTTCAAGGTCTGCATCGACGATAAACCGCCCGTCGGCCAGCTCGTCGGCCTCCGGAATCGTGATCGTGACCTGTCGGCCGTTGACGGTGAGCGTCCCCTGCCCACTGTTTGCGGACATTGTCAGCGTGTAGACCGGCTTGCTGTACCTTGTGCCGTTGTTCATGACCACGCCGCCGCCCGTCAGCTCGATCACCGGCTCCGCGTCAAGATACTTGAAAGGTGCAAGCGTGAAAGTTAAGTTATAGGTTAATTCATTGCCCCGCAGCCGCGCCGTCGGCGTGATGCCGGAAATGCGCTTGATCCGGAAGAAATAGCGCGGGAGCTGCGAAATTTTGAGTTGACGCGCACTGTGCAGCAGTGCATAGAGCGCCGAGTTGTCAAAGCGCTCCGGCTCTCCGGCGATGCGCAGCGTCACCGGGTAGGCGATATCGTCAAAGCTGTCGTCCGGCACGCTCAGATCCTGATCGCCGCCGACCGCATATGTGGCATAGCGCTGCGCAGCCATCGGCGGCGGGCTGAGCGGATCGACGATCAGCCCAAGCGACCGCGCTGACACTCCGTCGATCCTGATATCCTGCATCATTTCCATGCCGTCCCTCCGATCCCTCTGGCCTGCTGGATCTGGTAAACCCGCAGCGCCTCATCAATTTTCTGTACGATGATATCCCCGACGCGGTCGATGCCCTCCGCGCCGGAGACCGAGACATTGATCTCGCCGATCTGCACGCCGGTTCCGATCCGCGCCGCGAGCATATCCATCCATTCCGTGTTGCGTTCGAGCGGCAGCACCATTTCGGCGCCGTTCTCGCCGATCAGCGCCCGCGTCGGCCGGGAGACGATGCCGCCGGTCGCCATCGGCTTGTCGGGTGTCCAGACAGCGCCATCGTCGATGTAGCTGCCCTCCATGTTGCCGTGCAGTGCATCATAGATGCGCTCACCGATGCTGCCCCACCAGTCAGCCCACTCGTCCCACTTCTGCTTGACGCCGCCCATAAACTGGTCGATCACGTCCATGCCGGCTTCCCAGTACTCGCCGAGCCCGAGACAGTCAACGATCTTCTTGACGACTTCGCCGATCGCCTCGCCGATCTTGTAAAGCGCTTTCAGCAGCCCCTCGCAGATCTTCACGATGATCTCAATCGCCGTGTCTATGAGCTTCTGCACGTTCTCCGGATCAAAGAAGTAGTCGCAGAGCGCCTCGATGATCGCGACCGCCGCGTCAAGCAGCAGGTCGAGCGATTCAAGCAGGATATCGACGAGATTGCTGATGACCTCCGGCAGCATCTCAATCATTTTGTCAATGCTTTCCGGCGAGAGAAGCCCTTCGATCAGCGCGTTGATGATATCAAAGGCCGCGCGGATCAGCGGCATCAGCGATTTCGGGTCTGTGAGGATCTCCGCGATCTCGATCACGACATCCACAATCACCGGGATCAGCTCCGGCAGCGCCTGTGCGATGCCCTGCGCGACCGCCGTGATGATCCCGATTGCCGCCCGTACTACTTGCGGCAAGTTTTTAATCAAAGCCGTTGTGATTGTCAGAATAGCGTTTTCAGCTATCGGGATCAGTGTCGGGAGAAGCTTCACAAGAGTGTCCGAGAGTTTGATAAAAATGTCAGTGAACGCCGGAATCAGTTTGGGGAGAAGCTCCTCGACCGCTGCTAAAAGTGTGTCAACGACAGCCGGGAGCGCATCAACGATCGCATCGACGACCGGCTCGACATTTTTGACAACAGAATCAAACGCATCGACAACATTGCCCGCGAGGTTCGATATGTCGGCCTCTCCGTTTCCAAGCCCGGCAATCAGCGATTCCCACGACGCAGCCAGAAGGCCGAAAGAGCCGGATATTGTCTCGGTTGCCTCTTTTGCAAAGTTGCCGTCATACTGTTCCGTTGTGTCAAGGAACATCTGCATCGCTGCCGTGACCTTGTCCTGCGTTGTGGAGAGGTCGCCAAGCCCATGCTCTGCGGCGTATGCTTTCAGCGTCGTGTCATTGATTGCGACGCCGAGGTTGTCCATCATGGTAAAGTTGCCCTTTGCAGCGCCGGCTACGGATTCCATTGCGGCAGACATATCTATTCCCATGACAGACGCCATGTCAGCGGCACGCTGCATTGCTTTTTCTGTGATTTCGGCAGACTTCTCCGCATCTAATCCAGTACCTTGCAGGAGAGCGCCCATTTTGTTTGCCGTTGCGAGGTAGTCAGACTGCGAAATGCCGAGATTTTTGTAGGCTTCTTCGCCTATTTTTTGCATCCGCTGCGCATAGTCCCCGAAAACAGACTCAGAACCGCCGAGATTCTGTTCAAGCTCCCCTGTTTTCTCGATAACATCCTTTACGAGCTTAACGGATGCAGCGCCGACCGCCACAAGTGCTGCGCCTGCCGCTTTTGCCCCTGCCGCAAGCCCGTTTTTGAGGGATTCGCCGAGCCCGGATGCATCCTTTTCAGCGGCCTGCATCTCTTTCCCGGCATCTTTGGTGCTCTCGGCAAGCTGTTCTTCTTCCTTGCCGGTGTCGTCCGCGGTGCCTTCGAGATCTTTCAGCCGCTTCTCAGTCTGGACGAGCTCCTTCTGAAATGCGACATACTCCTCCGAGCCGATCCTTCCGGATGCGACGGCCTTTTTGACGTCTTCCTGTGCGCCTTTGAGCGCATCGAGCTTCTTGCGCGTGGTCTCGATCGACTCCGCGAGCAGCTTCTGCTTTGTATCGAGCAGCTCGGTGTTTGTCGGGTCGAGATTAAGCAGCGCGTCCACGGTTTTGAGCTGCTTCGAGAGTGAGATGCTCTCCGATGTGATATCTTTCAGCCCGGCGGTCACACCGGAGGTGTCGGCGCTGATCGCGATCGTCAGGCCGTTGATGCGCTTCTGTGCCATGCTCTCACTCCTTCAGTCGGCGTTCGCACTCGTCGAGCGTCCGCCGGTAACTCTCATACTTTGCCTGCCGGATCTGTCCGGCCTTGTGCATTTCCTCGATATCCGGCTCCATTGCTTTGAGCGTCTGATACTGCTCCCACGGATCGGGCACGTTCTCGCCGTTCCGGATCCGCATCTGCCGGATATGCGCGGCGATCCAGTCTATCAGATCGCCCGTGTTCCAGTTGTCGAGCTCGGAAAGCGGAAAGCCCATTGACATCAGCCGCTCTGCAATCTCGGCTGCGGCCAATGGGCTGCTTTCATCTTCGCTGTCGCTTCCGAGCGTCAGCCGTTTTTTGGTGAGACCTTGCTTTCCGCGATCAGCAGCGGCATGATCTGGTCAAAAACAAACCAGATGTTGACGCTGTCAAACTGGTCGAGCCAGTCGAGCTCGTCCGTGATCGTCGGGTCAGCCTGCTGCGCCATGATGAAAAGAATGTCGTACATCCATTCCGTCTCGGCGCTGAGGACAGCCGCCGCCTTTTCCTCTTTTGAGGCTTCCGGCGTCAGCTTTGCGCGCAGGGCGAGGATCGCCCGCAAATCGGTGGAAAACTCCCGCCCGAACTGCCTTTTGTACCGGAGCTCGGTGCCGAAGGTCTTCCGCACAAGGACTTTCTGCCCGGCGATGTCGATCGTCTTATCCATGCTGCCGCCTCCGTCAGGTTGCCGTCACGGTAACGTTGCAGGTGTCCGTGTAGGCCGTGCCGCCGACCGTGATGCTTGCCGTGATCACAGATGTGCCGGCTGCCACGCCGGAGACCACGCCGTCCGCGCTGACGGATGCCTTCGCGGTCGTGCCGGAAGACCATGTGACGGTAGCGCCCGCCGGATAGATGCTGTCGATCGTCAAAGCGATCGTGCTGCCGGCCGAGACGGTTGCCGTGCTCTCGGCGATGCTGATATGCGGCGTTGCCGCGCTCGGCTCCGGGATCGCCGTGATCTTGGTCTTTGCGGGGATCTCCTTTTTCACGCACATACAGTCCATACGCGGCCTGTGCGCGATGACGTGCTGCGGGAACTGCGGGTTCAGGCCGTTGCCCTCAGATGTCGCGCCGGACTGCGCCGAACGCTGCAAAATATGCGAGTTGTAGAAAATTGTCGTCTTTCCGACGCCGTCCGTGGTGTCCTCGATGATGACGAGGGCGAAGCCCGGATATTCCTGACCGTCCGCGTACTCCTCGACGCTGCCGTCCGCGCCGACCGTGTGGCCGTACCAGTCCTCTTCGACGTCATCGGTCACGCCGACCGTCGTGACGGTATTGTTATAGCCCTGATTATCTTCGGCTGCGTAGACCTCGCGGCCGTCCGCCCAGATGCCGTTTGCGGTGCCGGCAGGCTGCGCGTCGTAGCTGCGGCCGCCCGCACGGTGATGCGGCAGCCAGATGACGGAGCCGTAGGTCGGCTTGCCGTCGTCATCGACCGCCGTGATCGGTGCATAGCCGAGATCAGTGATCGTGCGCACGATGCGCGCTTTGTCAGTTGTAGGCATATCTGTTTTCCTCCTTACTCAAGCTGGAAGTAGTATGTGACTGTGTGGATGCCCTGCTTTTCGTCGTAGTCGAGCTCCGGATCGCCGAAGGCAAGGCCGTTTTCGGTCAGCAGATTCTCAATCAGTGCCTCCATTTCCGGGATGCGCGTATTCGAGACAAACAGCAGCGCGATCCAGTCCTCCGCGTAGATGCAGCGGCCGTTCGCGTAGATGCAGTTTTTCTCGGTCGCTGCGTAGGCGATGTACGGCGTCGCCTGTGCGTTCTTGTAGTAGCCGAGCACCGCAGGGATGCCGATCGTCCCGATCAGCTCCCCGAACTCTTCAAGTGTCATCCTTTCACCGCCTTTTCAATCGCCTGCATCACCGCTTCTTCCGCCCATTCCTCAACCGCGCGGATATGCGGCCGCGCTTTCGCCTTTGACTTGCCGGAGCGCGTCTTGTGACCTTCTTCGAGCAGGTGTGTCAGCCGGTATGTCGGCTTTTTTTGATGCACGATACAGCTGATAACGCCGTCTTTGTTCCGGAAATCCACGCGCCAGCCTCGCTTATACTTTCCGGTTTTCACCGGAGAGGCAGCGATGACGCGCTCCTTTGCCTCCTCGCCGATATCGCGGATTGCGACGCCGATTTCATAGGCGGTTTCAACGCCGTACTTCTGCGCCGTCTCGATGAGATAGCGTTCCGTGCTCCGCGCAAACTCGCGCAGCGATTTACTAGACACGCAGCTCACCCACTTTCTCTCCGAGATAAATCTCAATATAGTCGCCGCTGCCGTGAGTGCGGTACACCTCATAGCGTTTTCCTGCGACCTCCGCGACGGATTCGCCGCGGAAGTCTGCGAAGAAAACGGAAAGGTGCCAGGCAGGCGAGAGGGATTTCTGCGAGGCCGTGTCCCACTCCGCGGCATGGATATCAAGCACCTTTGCGTAGACGGTGCGCCGCGTCTCTGTCATGGTCTGCTGCCGGATGCTGTCGAGCCCCGGCGTCTGTGCGATCAGGTCAAGCGTCAGGATTCGCTTCATGTTCCCGCCTCCTCGTAGTCGCCGTAGGCGGAGGACATTGCGAGCTTTGCTTTATAGTCATCATAGCATTTTTTGAGCCGGTCGGCCTCGTCCGGATCATCCGACCACATCGCGCCGCAGTAACACTTGATCGCGCCCTTGACGAGCGCGTCAGGCGCGGCGACTGCGGCCGCGCTGATGTTGGCCGTTTTCGAGAGGTCGAGCTTTGCTTCCTCGATCAGATCGCTGATCTGGCCGGTGATGCCCGCGTCATCGGTGACGACGCGGAGCGCGACCTTGACATCATCGAGCAGTGCCATGTGCCCGACCTCCTTTCGCTAAGTTAAGCGCTTGTGACAGTGACGGTGCAGGTGTCGGTGACTGTGGTCTCGCCGACGGTGATGCTTGCCGTGATGACGGTCGTGCCGGCTGCGACGCCGGTGACGGTGCCGGTCGCGTCAACTGTACCCTTTGCGACCGTGCCGGATGTCCATGTGATCGTTGTACCCGCCGGATTCAGAGCGAGCACCGGGATCTGCACCTTTTCTCCTGCCTTGACGGTTGCGGTGGAAGCAATAGCGACCACCGGGTCACCGGTAAAGGACGCTTTGACAAAGGCCAGCGGATTTTCAAGGCCTGCGTCAAAGAGGCTGTAGCCGCCGATCGTTGTGACAAAGGTCGTTGCGGATGTGTCCCTTGCGATAAACAGCGCCTCAAAGTCGTTCGCGAGGATCGAGCGCGGCACACCGACATAGACGGTGTTATCCGGGATGTTCTCGTCAGTCTTGACGATGCCGCCGTAGATACGGCCGGCGACGAGCGGATCATCCTCGGTCGTCGAGTTGATGAACAGCGGGCGGCCGGTGCCGTCCTTGATGCCTGCAAGGCCGTTGTAAATGGTTGCTGTGTTTGCGTACCAGACTTTTGTGCCGATCTCCTTGATCTTCGCGAGGATTTCGCGAACAGCAGCGTCTGTGTAGGTTCGGGCGATCTTGTTTCCTGCGCTGATGCCGTATGTGGTGTTATCGAGCTGCGCGATCACGCGGCCTTCCTTCGCGACTGCGATGCGGGCGCTGATGTGCTGGACGAGCCAGTCTTCAAAGGCATCGACGGACTGCCACTGCATCTGGCGGGTGATGTTGATGTGCTTCTTGATCTCCACGCCGGTGATCGGCAGGAGATCAAACTCGTCCTCTTCGTCATCGTTTGCAACGCCCTCCGCGGTCACGGCAGCGTCGCCCTGCGTGATTGCCTTGTGGCGCGGAACTCCGAAGCCCTGCGTCATGCCGGACTTGCTCGCATCGTCATACATCGGGCTCATGCTCTGGACGAGCTCGACAATGCGGTTCAGGGTGACGGTCGGCACGACCGACGCGGTGTTCTGTGTCGTGAATGTGAACGCTGCGCGCTCCTCGGCGGTCAGATCACCGAGCAGGCGCTGTTCGGTGCCGTCCTGCTGCTTGAAAACAGCCATATTTTTCAGCCATGCGCGGCGGTACTCCTCGGAGTCAGCGCCATTGCCGGCCTTCTTCTCGATGACGGGTGCGGCAGCGGTGCCAACTGCGCCGGATGCGACGCGGCTGCGGACAGCTGCGCGGGTCTCCTCGGCTGCGCGGAGTGCGTCGCGCTCGGCAACCAGTCCGTCAACCTCGTGGGACAGCGTCTTGATCTCCTCCGCGGATGCGGTTTCAATCAGCTTCGCGATCTCTGCGAGACGCGCTTCAATCTGTTCGATAGTCATTTTGCATAACCTCCTGTGATTTTGATTTTGAGTGCCAGCTTCCGCCGGCTTGCTTCCAGCGCGCTCAGTCGCTCCGCTTCCAGCTCTGCGATCACTCCGTCGCACCAGCTCCGCGCACTGATTGTTGTGGATTCGTTCGCCGGCATCGACACCGCGGAAACGTCGTACAGCTTCCGGATGCCGGTGATCCGGCGGGTGACGACGGTGCGCCCGTCGATCAGCTCGATGTCGCGTTTCTGGTCGGAGACCGTAAACGCAAACGACATTTTGTCGGTGTAGCCGCCCTTGATTTCCTCATAAAGCTGCCGCCCGATCTCCGTCCCGCCGAGCCGCGCCGTGATCTTCAGGCCGTTCTCGTCGATATCGAGATCAAGCGTGCGGTTCCGGTTCCGTGCAAAGACGCGGCCCTCGTGGTCGTACTGCATGATAACATCGGACATATCACACTTATCAAATGCCATGCGGTCGATGACCTCCCGGAACTCATACGCGGCATCGGACATCAGGACATATGGCTTGTCAAATGTTGTCGCGTAGCCTTCGACGGTATAGGTGTCGGCATCGTCCAGCGCGCGGAACTCCGCACAGCGCCGGAACTCGCGCTCATACTTGCTCATCGTCTGCCTCCTTGTCTGCCGGCCTTGTGTCGCCGGCGTTGTAGTACTCGCCGCGGACGGGTGCGGTCTGCCCGATGCCGTCCGGCAGCGGCGGGAGATTGAAAAGCTCGCGGATCTCGTCCCGCATGATCATGCCGCGGTCGCCGAGCTCACGCGCCATGTCGATGCGCTGCGAGAGCGACGCATACTGCAAGCGGTTTGCGGTCACGTCGATGCGGTTCCCGTTGGTCTGCTCCCGCGCAGAAAAAGTCATATCTGTCAGCGCCTCGGACAGCTGGATCTCAAAGGGCTCGACGCAGCAGTTGAAAAAGCCGTCGAGCTCGTCCGCCGTCGCCAAAGACCGCAAAAGCTTATCGTTTACGCCGAAATAGCTGTAGACATTGCCGTTGATGAGATCAAGTTCCGCCTGATCCACACTGTAGGCCGAGGACTTGATCTGCTGAACGTCAGCATATGTGGACGGGAAGAGGATCACGCCGCCCGTGCCGCTCATGCTGGTCTTGGAAAAACGCTCCTGCTCCTTTTTGAGGTCTTCCGCCTTCGTGAAGTTTGAGACCTTCGCCATAAATCGGAAGGTCGCGGACTGCTTCACAGCTTCGGAGATGTTCTGCTCGTTCATCGCGATCAGATCCATCGTCGAGTTTAACGATTTGTTATCCTCGCCGAAAAAGTCTGATAAATACTGATATTTGTTGAGGATGCCGCAGCGCCGGAGCTCCATTGCGGCGACCTGACCGCTGCGGAACTGATAGCGCAGATACGGTTCGCCGTCCACGCTGACGAGCTCCGTGACGGACGGCAGCACCGGATAAAAGCCGGTGACGCGCCCGAAGTCGTCGAGCACCGGCACGATGATGCAGTTGTTCTGCACATCGAGGATCGTGCTGACGCGGTACAGAAAGTGATACCATGTCTGCCACTCACTGGGCTTGTGCCGGATCAGCGCCCGCAGCCTTTCATTCGCCGAGCCGCGCTGCTCGACCTTTAGTTTCGCATTCTGGCGGGCGCGGAAGTCGATCGCGGCGCGGACGAGCAGGATCTCATAGCCCTGACCGGCGGCGGAGTAAAACTGCGGCTGGTAGGCCGTGAATGTCTGCCAGAAGGTGTCCGCCTGCACGGGTGTCCCGCGGTCACGCGGCCGGAATATCTTATCAAAAAGCCCCAAGTTATCACCCCGCATTCTTAAGCTGTTCGCCGATCGTGTCATAGTATTTTTCACGGACGATCAGCGCACAGAGGATCGCCGCCGTCCCGTCGATGTGGCATCTTTTATCCATTTTGACGATCTTGCTCCGGCGGCTCTCCCCCTCGGATTTGAGCGCCGTGTCAAGCAGATGCATTTTCAGCAAGTCGTTGTCGCCGATGTCGATCACGCCGTCACCGAGCAGGCCCTCTAATTGCTGAATCGCGGGGTGCATATTGTACCCTTGGAACACATCGTCACAATGGAAGCCGTATGCCTCCATATCCTTGATGAGATACTGCGAGCTGTACCGGTCGTAGCCTGTCCAGAGCGGGAGTATCTCATATTTCTCCACGAGCTCCGCGGCCCACGCGAAAACATCGTGATAATCAACAAAGTGTTCGCCGGAGGTGCGCAGGATCCCGCGGCCGATATACTGCCGATAAGGCACGCCGTCCCGCTGCTCCGCCTCGTCCACCTTCGCCGCCGGCATCCAGAACTGCACGAGCGTGTAGAGCTTCCCGCCCTTTTCGATGAGCAGCGCCGCAGCGGTGAGGTCTGTCGTCTGCGAGAGGTCGATGCCGAGCACCGCGTAGGAGCTGCGGAACTGTTCGAGCGAGAGCGGCGCGGAGATCGCGCCCGTCACATACTCAGTTTTCAGCCACGCCTGCACCGCGTTCTGCTTCACGTTGCAGTATTTGGTCAAAAACTCGGCCTTTTTGCTCGGCGACTCGTAGGCTGTTCGGATCTCCGAGAGCACAAAGTCCACAGAAACGGAAACGCCGAGACCGGGCAGAGACTTGCGCAGCTCGTTGATATCGTCCCACTTGTCGAGGTCGTCTATCATGTAGATAAACGGCAGCAAGTGCGTCTCGCGGGAGTTGCCGAGCAGGAACTTCGTGCCGCGCTTGAACAGCTCGTCGTAGATGCCGTCGTTCACGTATCCGGCGGAACTGATGCTCAGCGTGATCGGCTGCTCTCTGGCACCGGTGCCGGAGACCATGACCTCATACTGTTTCAGGCCGCGCGCCGCAGGCCAGCTCGACATCTCGTCGCCGACCGTCAACTGTGGGTTGTAGCCGTCCGCCTTTTTCTCGTTAAAAGCGATTTTTTTGATTGTCGTGTTCGATTGCCGGATGTAGAGATCGTTTTTGCGCTTCTTCGTCATTCGCGCAAAGGTCGGCGTGTGATCTTTGGTAAAGTCAAACGCCGAGTACACGAGATCGGACTGGTCGAGCTTCGGCGCAACGCAGTAGATCTCGGAGCCAAACTCGCCGTCCACATATGCTTCATACGACATCACACCGGAGGCGAGCAGTGTCTTGCCGCACTTCCGTCCGACGACGATGAAGACCTCGCGGAAAACGCGGATTCCGTTCTCATCGACGATCCCGAAGATCACGGACAGCATTGCTTTCTGCCAGAGTGAGAGCACGATGACTGCCGGTGCGAGCTTGCCCTTGTTGTGCCGGACGAACTTCTCAAAAAAGCGGATCACGTTGTTTGCCTTCCGCTGATCAAAGATGTACTCGCCGGACTCGATGCCCTGCACGATGCGCTCATACAGCATCCGGATCCACTTGCCGACGATCTCCGAGCCGTCGCAGATCCGCTGATAGTAAGCAAGGATATAATTGTCCATATGATTTGTTAAGCTAACACACTGCCGGATTTGCTAAGTTTAGCTTTAGCAAGTTGCCGGCAAGTAAAAAAGCGGCGATTCTGCGCGGTTTCCGTAAAGCTAAAATCTTCCAGGAAGATCCACTGCAAGTTAAACCGCAGGCTCTGAAAGCCAGCCGGCTATGCAGGCGCGGCAGTCGCCGTGATAGTGATAGCACCGGAGCGTGACGAGATTC
>ODAJ012118335.1_pt1 | contig 29432 bp, 20 predicted proteins | sample 1539241 | NCBI WGS metagenome assembly ODAJ01 (sample SAMN02144231, study PRJEB22623) | gut metagenome | biome: sheep rumen | host: Ovis aries | place: New Zealand
AATGCAGCAAACATGTCTTCTTTACTTGGGAAATGCTTATACAATCCAGATGCACTCATTCCACAATTATTAGCAATTCTTCTCATGGATGCATCAACAAATCCATATTCTAAGAATTCATCATATGCTGCAATTAATATTTTTTCATGACTTTCATCTTTATTCCTTGGCATTTTTCTCCCTCAAAAATCAAATTAGCGAACACTGTACTCTTTTACCGTTTATTAGAATACACCGTTCGCTAAAAATTGTCAAGCATATAATTTAAATTATTTTTACTGTCGTTTACTGTTTTTACTTTCTTTTACTGTCGTTTACTGTTTTATCAGTTTTTTATATTTAGCCAATCTCTTTGGCATTTTTACTTTTTTTATCTTTCTAAGTTTCTTTAAAGCTTTCTTTCCAATAGCAGTAACTTTATATTTCACGCCTGAAAACTTTTTATATGCCGGAATCTTTACAGTCTTTAAAGATTTTTTATTAAGTCCAATAATTTTAAGTTTGCCAGCAACTTTTCCATTCTTACTAGCTACTTTAATAACCTTATAAATAAATTTCTTATCTTTAAGAATTTTACCTTTTTTATAAAATACTTTCTTTCGTATACTACTCTTTTTATTAGAGTTATCTTCACTACTTATTCCGGATTTACTACTATCTGTTTTATCAGTAACCTTAACACCTTTTTTAGCAACCACAGTATTTTTATTAACAACCAAAACATCCTTGGTAAGTGTTAAAACATTAGAACCAGAACCAACTGTAGCTGTGAGTGTAACCCTACCAAGCTTAAGAGCTTCAAATGAAGTTCCATTAAATTTTAGAACTGATTCATCTGAACTCTTCCAAGTAACATTATCATAAACTGGACAATCATAAACCTTACTTGTCATGTTTCCGCTCTGTTTATTATCATATGAAACTAAAACCTCATATTTATTTTTATCACCAATATATGCCATGGCATTGCCTGATATACACTGATTAAAAGTCTTACTTAATGGAACTTCAACTTTTGCAAGTACAGGTGCACCATTCTTTGCTGATTCCGGAGTGACTTCTGTATCATTCCCAGCAAATGTAGCCTCCGTACATGTCCAATCCCATTTCTGTGTATCATTATCAGGATTAAATGATGAAATACCTATATAATTAAAATTCGTTGAAATAAGTGCTTCATAATGCCCAACCATAGCATTTGGAACTTTATTTACATAGTCATCTTTTTCATTAATCCAACCATCAATTGAAGTTGTTTTATTTGGGTACCATGCAAGATTTTCACCAGTCCAGCCAAGTCCATAATCAGAACCATGTAAAGCTCTTATAACTGTATGACAGATTTCTCCATTAGGTCTAGTATGGTCTAAATAAAGACTTGCTTCTGCCGCACGAATCTTAGCAGAATTAGTACAAAGTTTTCCAATCTTTAATGGTTTATAATCATTTAATGTTAGTGGTTTATCAGTTGCCGGATTAATTACACCCTCTTTACATGCATCATACCTAACTTGGTTTATCTTATTTAAAACATCAGTTACATTAGAAGTATAGTCCTTTCCCTGTACTCCTACTAAAACATGTCCACTCTTAAGCGGTGTATTAACATTTTCGCGGATTTCTGTTGTTGCCGCTTCAACTGTTTTGACAATGCTAACAGGTATGAATTCACCTGCTGCTGTAATGGTCATTGTACTTATAAATGTTGATACAACGACTTTCTTAAATAGATTTTTTAATTTCATTCCACACACTCCAATCTACTTTTACTCTCAATCTTAAACCATAACTAATTATAACATATACTTTTTCCAAAAATATATAGCAAATATTTGCTAAAATCAAAATCATTATCAATCTATTTTCACGAAAAAAGCTACGTAAAATTTACGTAGCTTTTACTCTTATTTTTTTATTCTCAATTTAAAATTATTACATTTAGCTTTCTTAAGTAACTTTATACTTCTTTCCTTTTATCTTAACTAAATCAGGTATTACCACTTTCGAAGCATTTATATTCTTTGATGAATTGTAAGTCACAGTAAGTTTACCCTTATTAGAAGTAACCTTATATGTTGCTTTTGAACTCTTATCTTCTACAACTGTATTAACATTTACATCAGTCTTTGCATACTTCTTATACTCAGCTATAGCATTCTTAATATATGTTTTATAGTCATAATGTGGCCATTTACATACCTCTATTAACTGAGCAAATGAATATTCAATATCTGCAACAGGTGCCTTACCATATAGATCAATTTCATCTGATCTACCAAAGTCAATCGATTCCCAGAACACCATATACCTTGAATTAATTTATTATTACTAACTTCTAACTTTTCAATTTGATTATCCATACAGTATAAGCCACATAACTCAATAACAAATTACTCTTTTACAAACTCTGCATTTTCATCATATTCAGCAATCTTTGAAATAGGTATATCAAACTCTAATCCTATTTTTTCGTCTCGATAATTATAGCCCTTTGAAGGTATGTAACCACCTTTATTTATACTAAATGTTTGTATAGTATCATCTTCTAAAGATATGAACGCATGACCAAATCCTTTTGGAATAATTACAGCCTTACAATTATCTCCCGATAGTTCCACTGATTCCCATTTAAGATATGTAGGTGATTCCTTTCTTAAATCAACAATATAATCCATGCCTCTCCCCTTTATTACTGATACCATCTTACTTATATCATCTTCATAATAATGTATTCCAAAGAAAGTTCCTTTATTAGGCATCATATATATTCTTGATTGTTTTACTTCAAAACCACATTCTTCATATACCGATTCGTCAAAACCAACTATCATAGTTCCGCGATTATCATCTCTTGTTCTATTTTTTATAACATAAACTTCATCAAATAATTGCTTAACGACTTCCATTACCTATCTCCATCTCAATTATATTCCAAGGTTTAGATTCCTTTATCTCTTTATCAACAAATCCTACTTTTTTATAACAGTTATGTGCATTTTCGTTATTTTCAAAAACTCCAATAGTAACCTTATCAACTCCTAATACATCAAATGCATATGTAAGTCCAGTTTTTAACATCTGTGTTCCATATCCTTTGCCCCTAATAGAATCATTTACAATAACCCATCCAAAACGAAGAATCCTATTATCACCATTTAAATATCTCATAATAAAATGACCTACTATATTGTTTTCATCATCATAAGCAATCCATGGATAAAGTTATCTTCTTCGACACAATCGCCATTTTTATTCATGTATTTATCATCTATTACTTCAGCTGAAATAGGGAATTCTCCAAACAACTCTCCTCCCCATTTCATATATACTTCTTCATCCTTTATCCATTCTGCTATTACCTTTGCATCACAGCTTTTATACGGTCTTAATCTAATCATATTCCACCCTCCATCATTTTTTCACATATAAAAAATATAACATATTTTATCAGCAAATGACATATAAAAATTTATAGAGGCATACTGTTTTCAGTACACCTCTATTATAATATATTATTTAGTTATCTTACATTTTTTTGGAGCTTTAGCTTTCTTAATAAGTTTCTTATATAATTTTAATTTCTTCTTTGGTACTTTAAATTTTGCTTTTTTATTAATGCCCTTAAATGCATTTGCACCAATAGATTTTTTCTTAAGTTTTTTTGTTTTAATTATTATACTCTTAAGTTTCTTGCAACCAAAGAATGCTTTTTTGCCTATTTTCTTGACGTTCTTTCCAATTATTACTGATGTTAAATCCTTATTATTCTTAAAAGCACCTACTCCAATGCTTTCAACCTTATATTTAACTCCATCTATTACAACTGTATCTGGAATTACTAATTTTTTTGTCTTTTTATCTGTAGTAGCAACATACTCAACAACTGGCATATCATTCTTTTTATATGCTGATATGATTTTATATTTAGCTTTACCATTTTTATCTGTAAGAACTGTTCCTTCTATTTTCTTATCTTCTGTTACATTATCTTTAGATGCCTTATTTGAATTTTTATCATTCTTATTAGTATTATTATCCTCATCTGATGTCGTTACGGTTTGTTCGGCCTTATTAATTTTAAATGTAACTGTTTTACTACCTTTACACATACCAATGCCAGTAATAAGAACACTAGCCGTTCCAACATCAACATTATCACTATAGGAAACCGTATAATCCTTATCTTTTATTAATGTGTTTCCGTTTTGTTTAACCTCTACATCCGGTGTCTGTTCTTTTCCATTATAAGTTACAGGTTCAATATCACTAACAGTAGTTTCAGCTATATCTACTCTTTCACTTAATGGAACTAAAATTTCCACGCAATTCCAAGCTTTATTATATTCTATCCATACACCATCCAAAAAGACTCCATTTACACTTACTGAAAAATCATCAAGTTCAGTTTCCTTTGTAGCATTTGTAAGTGAAATAATTTCTTCAGGCCAATCATATCCATCTTTTGGAGATATATTATATTCGATAAAATATTCTTTTTCATCTGAATATGGGTTAGTTCCATCTCCAATTCCATACCAATTTTTTTCGGAATATAAATAAAAAAGATCATTACCTGCATTGTTACAATTATCATTTGTTATATCAACATTCCCGTTTATTATATTCCTGAGTTTTCCCTCCGTATTTGTTGAAACACAAGCTGCTTCTATTTCATCTAAATTATACGTTAAATCTACAGAGTTAACTCTTGTATTTTGAATCACCTTTACACTAACTGTATCATACTTTGTTGTATCTTTATTCGCAGTAGCTTTTACTGTAAGAGTTTCTGCTGTTTCATCACGTGCTACTGTAAGTAAACCATCAGTTGATATAGTAGTATCTATACTTTTATTACCTGATAACTCCCATGTGACTGTTTTATCTGTTTGTGTACCTGTAACCTCAACATTAAACTGCTTTGTTTTCTTCTGTAAAACACTAACGTTCTCACTCGGAGATATACTAACGCTATCTATAGTTGGTGCATCTTTAAGTACAATTACCGTCTTAGAATCAAACTTTTTATTATCTGCTTTTGCACTAGCTTTTACTGTAAGAGTTTCTGCTGTTTCATCACTACCTACTATTAATGTTCCATCTGCAGAAATCTTTGTTGATGAACTATTATTTCCTTCAACTGACCACACAATAGACTTATCCTCTACTGTTCCAGTTACTTCACCTTCAAATTTATGAGTTTCACCAACCGCTAAACTCATATCATTATCTTTAATATTAATAGTTTTTACTATAGGATTTGTAGATACTTCACCACATCCGACCATAAGTAACAATCGTTTTACATTATCATATCCCATATATCTTACATAAACATCAGATCTTTTTACACCATTCACATAAACTTCGCATGATGGACATTCAGTAATTAATGCTGTATTACTATAACGAGTACAACTTTCTAATTCTGAATTCCATGTATATCCGTTTTCTGGATATAATTCATATTCTACTGAATAAATTTTCTCTGCAGAAATATAATTTGAACCATCTCCAATTCCATTATGTTGCTTATTATAGGAATCAAAAAATCTCAATCCTAAATCCTCCAATCTACATCCTTCAGTAGTATTGGTTGCAATTCCCTCAGTAGAATATATTCTACTATTAACTTCACCTTCAGTCCATGCCGTGTTAAGATCTATCAAATCTTTATCCATCGTAAGATAAATCTTAGAAATTACTGTATCCTCTGCATATACAGTATCAATTCCTATAAAACTCTGTGCAACTAACATTAATACCAAACAAATTGAAATAATTTTATTTGCTTGTTTTTTCATTTAATATCACCCCCGTGTTTAAAAATAATTACTATTACATTTTATCATTTTCACAGATTATTATGCAATAGAAATGGTTTAGTATTTTGCTCACAGCACTGTGCGAACTGCTAAACATTGCCATTCATATTTTGCTTTGCAAAATATTCATGATGCGCTGCGCGCATCATAAATATTTCGAGCACTTTAGAAATTGCTTCCTTTATGCTACAAGAAATAATCCTGTTCTTAATGGTATGTCCGACTATAACCCAGTTCAGTATTATGACGAAGATGACATTTAACAAACCATAATAGAGCACTAATCAGTGCTCTCTTATAAAGCATGCAAACCATCAAGTTTGTCCCTCAAACCAGCCCCCCACGAATAACCACCATCTTTAAATGCAATTTGAGGGCTTGCCCCTCACGACAAACCCTCAAATTGGGCGTCAAACCCTCAACAAGTTTGATTATCCTATTCTTTTGCCTATTAGTCTCCTATTCTTAACTTACCAAAAAATAATTTTACTTCATCTTTATTATTCCAAAAATCTTGATAATTCTCATATGGATTAAATTCTTTTCTATATAATTCATCTGGCGAATCCATATTTTCCCAATATAAATCCTCAACAATATAGCCATTTTTTCCTTTTGACAATACTATACTCGCATACCCCATGCCTGAACTACCTGATTTCTCACCTGCAGACTCATCAACAAATATCACATTTCCTCTAATACATATTTTATTATCATTTATTTTTTTTATTTCCTTATTTTTAAATAGACATTTTGTATCCTGTCTAGGATTACACATAGTTACATATGATTTATTAGATATTGTATATAATATATACTTTTTTAATTTATTATTTTTTATTTTATTTAATAAACTCTCACTTTTATTTGTATCTTTTTTTAAACAATCTACATATTCTTCAAGAAAAATATCATAATAATCTTGTACTAATTTTTGTTCAGTTTCTATACTAATATTATTATCTCTTTCATTATCAAGGTTTTCATTTTTCTTACTACTATCACTATATTGTAATTGCTCTTTAGTTGTCGAAATTGTCTCAGTTATTTTACTATTCATTTTTTTTGCAACATTTTTATCATCTCGATTATTAGTATTTTTATATAATATAATACATATTATCATCAAAGCTGTTACAGAGATTGATATTACTGCAAATCCCACTTTTTTTACCATATAAAAAAAAGTGGTTTTCTTCTTAGAATTAATACCTTTACAATCATTACTTATTTTTTTAATCGTATTTTCATCTAACTTAATAGAATTATATACCTTATTTTCACCATTATCATTAAATAACATCTTCCACCTCTTAACTATATTTTTTCTCATACGTATCTTTTAATATTTCTCTTGCTCTTTTTAATCTCATTTTAACTGCTGACTTTGAAATATTAAGTATCTTTGCTGTTTCCTCTACACTATAACCTTCATTATAATGTAACATTATCACACTTTTATATTTATAACCAAGTTTTGCTATACTTATAAACTCGTTAAGTTCGTCTATCTCTACATATTCACCTGAAATAAGTTCGTCAACAACCTTTTCTAATGGTATGGTCGTATGTCGTCTATTAAATCTAAGTATATCTCTACATTTATTTTGAGAAACTTTTATCAACCATGCTTTTCTATGTTCATTATCATTAAATTCAATATTTGTTGAAAAATATTTCATAAATGTTTCTTGTACAACATCTTCAGCATCTTGCTTACTATTTAACATCAAAAAGCAATTTCTAAACAAAGTATGACCATATTCTCTTATTACCATTTCAACATCATCAAATCTTCTACACTCCATCATACATATGTATATCCTTTCTCTTAAAATATACAATCTTTATTATTTCCTCCTCTATAATGTACACGATAATAATCAGCAAATGGTCACATAAATTTTCAATTAACAATTAACATTAACATTAACAATTAACATTAACATTAACAATTAACATTATAAAGGAAGTTGATAACAGGCTAAATTTTAGTATTACTAATATAATATTATCATAATACTTTTAAACATTGCATTCATATTTTGCTTCGCAAAAATATATGCTCACAGCACTGTGCGAACTGCTAAAACATTGCCATTCATATTTTTGCTTTGCAAAAATATATGCTCACAGTACTGTGCGAACTGCAAACACATTGCATTCATATTTTTGCTCTGCAAAAATATTCATGATGCGCTGCGCGCATCATAAAAACAAAGAAAGACATCACTTCTAGCAAGTAAACTTGCGAAGTGATGTCTTTCTTCATTTTTGCAATGTTTTGCAGTTCGCACAGCTTCCGACGGGACTTGAACCCGAGACCTCATCCTTACCAAGGATGCGCGCTACCGACTGCGCCACGGAAGCATTTATTGTATTAAATACAACTCCTAAATAATATCATATATTTAGCATATTTACAACAAAATCATAGCCACTTTTTCTTTTTAAAAAACACTAAACTTCCAATTGCTATTGTTAAACATACTAAAATAACAACAAGATATGAATATCTCATTTCAAGTTCTGGCATGTACTTAAAGTTCATTCCATACCAACCTGTTATAAGTGTTAATGGCATAAATACAGTTGTTACAACTGTAAGTAAAGTCATTATTCTATTCTGCTTTACATCAAGTTGTGTATGATAAAGATCTTTTACCTGTACGGTATAATCTTTAAGTGCATTAATCATATCATTATGTCTTGCAAGACGATTTAAAAAGTTTCTAAAATATCTGACGTTTTTCTCATTAAAGAAATTATTTTCATTCTCTTCAAGTTCCTGAGTAAGGTCTATAAGCTGTTCATAATGAACTGATAATTCTCTTATTTCACCTCGAATTTCATTCACTCTATCAAGCGAAATATCTGTGTTACCTGACTCTATAACATCTTCTATTTGATTTAATTCTTTTTCATATTTTTCAATAACTAAAAGATCTCCTCTTATTATTCCTTCAAGAAAATCATATATAAATCTCTCAAGACTTGGACTTTTCCATCTTTTAGTTCTTTTTATTTCTTCTATTATGGAAAGTGCCTTTCCACTTTCATCAATAAATACAATTCCTTTTTCATCTAGAGCAAATGCAAACTTACTTTCTTCTTCACCTAGCTTACTTCTATCCGGTATTAAAAAGTTACCTGTCAATGAATCATAGTTTACTTCAGCCTTTGTATTATGAATATCTATTATGCTTAAATCCAAGTCAATTCCAAAATCATATGACTCCATATCGTTACACCATTCTTCATATGAAAGAATTGCAACATAAGGAGTTCCTTTTACCAAATCACGTTTCTCGCAATCATCAAGTAATTCTTTTATGTTATAATACTTTGACATAAAAAACCTCCTTGAATAAATTTATTTTACTTCTACCTGGCACATACCCATAGTTTTAAGTGCTGCTTCATGACTCTCAACTGTTACACCAGCACAACACTTACTATCAACTGAAACTTTAATTTCAGGGAACAATGCCTTTAGTATCAAAGCGTTACTAACTACACAAATATCTGTACATAATCCTATAAGTTCAACTTCTTCAAATTTAAACTCATTCCAACCTGTATATCCAAATGATGGTTTATCTATGATTTTACAACCATCAACATATAAGCCTTCATATATCTGCCATCCGTCACTACCTTCTATACAATGAACTACTGGTAGGTGCTTTCCTTCGTTAGTATCTAAATAATTTTCATGATGAGTATCTCTTGTGAAAATAACTTCATCACCATTATCAATATATTCTTTAATTTTGTTTTTAACATTAGTTAAAATACCAACTGCTTCAGTTGTTCCTAACGCGCCATCAACAAAATCCTTTTGCATATCAACAACTATTAGTGTTTTCATAATAACCTCCAATCCAAATCATAAAAGAATATCTAAGTAGCAAATCGCTACTTAGATATCTAAATTTTATAAATCTATTTTTATTTCAAAACTAAAAGTATTAATACAATTAACAAATCAACAAATCAATTAATTCATTAATTAATCCATGTACCAACTTTTTTATCAAGTGTTTCTTTCACTTTTTCAAGATTTGAAATACAAGCACTTCTTCCATCTTTAACACCTACGAAATCAAGTGCTGCTTCTATCTTTGGAAGTGAAGTAATTGCATCAAATTTATCATCTGCAACCATCTGTTCAGCTTCTTCTTTTGAAATCTCTTTAAGTTCAACCTCACTACCATTTTCATCCTTAACAGTTAAGTAATCACAAGATGAAAGAATAAGTAATTCATCTGCATCAAGCATATTTGCAAGAGCTGCAGCTGTATAATCTTTTTCAATAATAGCGCTTGCGCCTTTAAGATTTGAATACTGCTGTAATACTGGAATACCACCACCACCTGCAGCAATTACAAGCTGACCATTATCAAATAAAGTCTTAATTGCATCAATTTCATAAATATCAATAGGATGTGGTGAAGCAATAATTCTTCTATATCCTTTTTCACCTTCTGGAATACCAGCTTCTCTAGCCTCTTCATCAGAAATTTCTACAATATGATTACCTTTCTTTTCTTCAAGATTAGCTTCATCCTCTGTAAGTACTTTTCCAATAACCTTTGTAGGATTATTAAATGCCTTATCAAAAGGATCAACACGTACCTGTGTAATAATAGTTGAAACTGGTTTATAAATACCTCTATTTAAAAGTTCTGTTCTGATTGCATTCTGCAAATCATAACCTATATATCCCTGACTCATAGCACCACAAATTGACATAGGTGCATTAGTTCTTTCCTTGTGATTTCTACTATATTCTGAAAGAGCTGACCATATCATACCTACCTGTGGTCCATTACTGTGAGTAATAACAATATCTCTTCCTTCTTCAACTAAATCTGCAATAGCTTTCGCTGCTGTCTTAACTCTTTCTTGCTGCTTTGGAAATGAACTACTAAAACTATTTCTTCCAAGGGCAACAACACATTTCTTGTTTGCCATAATGTATACCTCCAAATCTAATAGAATAGATTTAATATTCAATAATCAAAATCATTTTTCAATCGCTAATTTCATGATTAGCATTACCCTTATAGTATATCACAATAGACTCTGTTTGACCACTATATACTGACATATAAATCAATGCAAAAAGGATGTCTAAATAATGCCACTTTGCATTAATAAACATCCTTTTGTATTCGGCTTTTAGCCTATCTTATAAACTCTTTTCAAGAGTCTCTCTAATTGCTTTAATAAATTCTTCACTATTAAGAACTTCTTTATTCTCAAGTGTAGAAATAAGAGCGAGGTCACCTGTCATCTTACCTGCTTCGATTGTATCGATACAAGCCTTTTCAAGCTTATCAGCAAATACTCCAAGTTCAGGAATGTTATCCATCTCACCACGCTTACGAAGAGCACCTGTCCAAGCAAAGATTGTTGCAATTGGATTAGTAGATGTCTTCTCACCCTTTAAGTATCTGTAATAATGTCTCTGAACTGTACCATGTGCAGCTTCATACTCATAATATCCATGAGGTGAAACTAATACAGATGTCATCATTGAAAGTGAACCGAAAGCTGTAGCAACCATGTCTGACATAACGTCACCATCATAGTTCTTACAAGCCCAGATGTAACCACCTTCTGAACGAATAACTCTAGCAACAGCATCATCAATTAAAGTATAGAAATACTCAATGCCAGCTGCTTCAAATTTTTCTTTATATTCTTTTTCAAAGATTTCAGCAAATATATCCTTAAATGTATGGTCATACTTCTTAGAAATAGTATCCTTAGTAGCAAACCATAAATCCTGCTTTGTATCAAGTGCATAGTTAAAGCAACTTCTTGCAAAGCTTTCAATTGAATCTTCTAAGTTATGCTGACCCTGAATGATTCCAGCACCCTTGAATTCATGAATTAATTCTCTTGATTCTGTTCCATCTTCTGCTGTATAAACAAGTTCTGCTTTACCTGCTCCAGGAATCTTCATCTCTGTAGCTTTATATACATCACCATATGCATGTCTAGCAATTGTAATAGGTTTCTTCCATGTCTTTACATATGGTTCAACACCTTTAACGATAATTGGTGCTCTAAATACTGTACCATCAAGCATTGCTCTGATTGTACCATTAGGGCTCTTATACATTTCTTTTAAGTTATACTCAGGCATTCTTGCTGCATTAGGTGTGATAGTTGCACACTTAACTGCTACACCATATTTCTTTGTAGCGTTAGCTGAGTCAATAGTAACCTGATCGTTTGTCTCATTTCTATAAACAAGACCTAAGTCATAATACTCTGTCTTTAAGTCAACAAATGGAAGCAATAACTCATCTTTAATCATCTTCCAAAGGATTCTTGTCATCTCGTCGCCATCCATCTCTACAAGTGGAGTGGTCATCTTAATTTTTTCCATTGCAATTCCTCCTGCTAAAACCTTTGTAATTTAATCATATTCTCCTACAATCGATTAAATCCCTTCGGGACACATAGTCCTTTGAACTTTGCACATATACGCTCTGTAAATTCTTGATGAATTTACATCGCTATTATTTATATCATATTTATCCCTATATTTCAATGAATATCAACATTTTTTAGCAAATGCCTTCCTATTCCATTACATTTTTGCTTGTCTTCTAGCCTTCTTATTAAGCCAGTTCGTAATTCTTGCTCTAAACTTATCCTTATTGAAGAATTTTCTGGTGAGCATTCTGTAGAATAAGTAAATCACAAAATCAATACTTAAAATAACTACCGAACCATAAAATCTCATAAGTGTTATGCCCATTACATCAAATACATCTGGAAGTATTAATAAAACTGTCCAAAATACTATAGGGACTAAAACTGTAACCCAAAATCTAAGTCTTGTAAATGGTCTACAAAGATCTGTAAAAATAAACATTGATACAAGACCTGTTGTAAGTGTTGCCATTGTTGATAATGTAAGTTCTGAGCGTAACCATATATAAACCATTAAGGCTGAAAGACAGACATTTGTTGCAACTAATGCACCATTCGGTATAGCCTTAAATAAAATATTATAAAGGAATCCCGTCCTTACTCTTTCATCATTCGGTTCAAAAGCAAGGAAGAATGATGGATATCCAATAGTAAGAGTTCCAAGAAGTGTATACTGAATTGGCTTAAATGGATAACTATATGGAATAACAATAAAGAGTAATGCTAATAAAATCGCATAAACTGTTTTAGTTAAATATAGTACACCACTTCGCTCAAGGTTATTAATTGAACGTCGTCCTTCTCTTATGATTTCTGGAATGTGAGCAAAATCCGAATCAAGTAAAACAACACTTGAAATATCTCTTGCGGCACTACTTCCCGACTGCATTGCAATACTACAATCAGCTTCCTTTAGCGCCATAACGTCATTAACGCCATCACCTGTCATTGCAACTATGTGTTCCTGTTCTTGAAGTGCACGAACAAATTTTAGTTTAAATTCAGGTGTAACTCTACCAAATACAGTGTATTTATCAACTGCTTCCTTTATATCTTCAATGCTATCAATACTTGATGCATCAATATATTTATCAGCATCCTTAATACCTGCTTCCGTTGCAACAATTGAAGCAGTAAGCGGATTATCACCAGAAATAACTTTTATATTAAGTTTTTGAGAATCCAAGAACTCTATAGTTTCTTTGGCATTATCCCTAAGTGTATCCTTAAGAATAACTAATCCCATAAGGCTAAAGCCCTCAAATGTTTCTTTATCCTTATCATAACTTTCGCATTTGCCAAATGCTATGATTCTTGCACCATGAACCATTTCTTGATTGTATTTGCTGTTAAATTTCTCTTTATCTGAAAGCAACACATCAGGTGCACCAAGTACATAAGTTCCTTCCTTAAATTCAAGAAGACTCCACTTCCTAGCAGATGAAAAAGGTATACCATCAATAAAATTCCAGTTATAATCTTTCCCAGAATAATATGCTCTAATTGAAAGAATGGTTGAATTCCTATCAAATCCAGTATTCGAATACTCTTTCAGAGCTTTTTCAAACTCATCCCTGCTACAATTTATTTCAACAATTTTAGTTACATCAAATCTCCCCTTAGTAAGAGTACCTGTTTTGTCAAAACAAATCGTATCAACTCTAGCTAGTTTCTCTGTACTATACAAATCCTGAACTAATGTATTATAAAATGATAATTTTATCGCACCCTTAAACATAACCAAACTAGTTAAAAGGACAAAACCACTTGGAATAAAACCAATGGTTGCAGCAACAGTACTTAAAACAATTTCATTATATGAATCATGACTAACAAAATGCTGTTTTAATATTAAAGCAGTTGCAACCGGAATAACAAATAATGTTACAAGTCTTATTACATAGTTAATTGAATACATTATTTCCGAACGATTCTTCTTAAACTTCTTCGCTCTCTTTATTATTTTATATGTATAACTTTCCTCACCAACACCTGTTGCTTCAACTATAAGTTTTCCTTCTGCAACAAATGTACCAGCAAGAACATTATCATCTTTCTTCTTTGGAACAGGAATACTTTCACCTGTTAGTAAACTTTCATTAACAAAGCCTTCACCTTCAATTACTCTACCATCAACGCATACCTGATCACCTGCATAAAAAACACAAGTATCACCATATACTATATCATCACTTTTTATTTGAATCTCTTTATCATCTCTAATAACGAAAGCCACTGGATTAAGTAATATCTTTAGTTTTGTGAGCGTTCTTCTAGCTTTCATCTCTTGAAAGATACCAACTATTGCATTCCAGAAACATACAAACATAAAAGTCATGTTTTTGTATGAACCAGTTGTAAATACAAAAATAGCAGCCACTAAATTGACAGCATTAAAAAAGGTGAAGATATTATCAAATAGTATTTCACCCACTGTCTTTGTGCCTGCTTTAACATTTCCGTTATATTTGCCCTCTTCTTTTAGTTTTAGGGCTTGCTCAGTTGTAAGTCCCATATCCTTCTCTAACCCCATCTAAAAATAAAGGCTAGTCTGCAACATACGTTGCAGACTATACCTAAAAAATCATCTATTTAACAACTAGATTCACAATCTTCTTTGGTACGTAAATTTCTTTGATGATGTTACCTGATAATTTATCGCCAAGTGCTTCCTTAGCTTTTGCGATAACATCGTCTTTTGAGATATCAGCTGCAACTTCAATAACAGTCTTTGTCTTACCATTAATCTGTACAGCAACCTTAACCTCATCATCTACCATCTTAGCTTTATCGTACTCTGGCCACTTATTATCAAATACTGAATTTTCATGACCGAGTCTTTCCCAAAGTTCTTCTGCAATATGTGGAGCAAATGGTGCGATAAGAATTGTCATAGTCTCTAATGTTTCCTTATCAATACCGCCTTCCTTCTTAGCAATTTCAAGAAGTTTATTGTTGTATTCCATAAATCCACTAACTACAGTGTTAAGACTGAAGCTTTCAAGTCTTGTTGTAATATCATAAACAAGTTTATGTCTTGTCTTTTCCATTTCCTTTGTAGCAGCAATACCACAATCCTTGTTATCTTCAACAAGATGCCAGAATCTATTGATGAATCTGTAAACACCATCAATACCTCTTTCATCCCATTCTGAATCAAGTTCAGGTGGTCCTACAAAAAGTTCATAAATTCTAAGTGAATCACAACCATAATCACGAACAAGATCATCAGGTGAAACTACATTACCCTTTGACTTACTCATCTTGATACCGTTCTTACCAGTAATCATACCCTGGTTGAATAACTTAGCAAATGGTTCCTCAAAATCAACTACACCAATATCATATAAGAACTTAGTATAGAATCTTGAGTAAAGTAAGTGAAGAACTGCATGCTCAACACCACCGATATACATATCAACTGGTAATAAATCATGAGCCTTCTGTTTATTAACTAACTCTTTATCATTCTTATTATCAACATATCTTAAGAAATACCATGATGAACCAGCCCACTGTGGCATAGTGTTAGTTTCTCTCTTAGCTGGCTTACCACAACATGGACATGTTGTATTAACCCATTCTTCGATATCTGCAAGTGGTGATTCACCTGTACCTGTAGGCTGATAACTATCTACCTCAGGAAGTAATAATGGAAGTTCTTCCTCTGGTACTGGAACTGCGCCACAATCAGGACAGTGAATAATAGGAATTGGTTCACCCCAATATCTCTGTCTTGAGAATACCCAGTCACGAAGTTTATAATTAACAGTTGCCTTACCAAATCCCTTTTCTTCAATGATATGAGGAGCTTCCTTCTTAAGTACGGCTGATTCCATACCATTCCAGTCTCCTGAATTAATCATTGTACCAACAGCATCCGTATAAGCTTCTGTCATGTTTTCAATTTCTTTACCGTCTTTAGCTATAACCTGAATAATAGGAATGTTGAACTTTGTAGCAAATTCAAAGTCTCTGTCATCATGAGCAGGTACACACATAATAGCACCTGTACCATAATCAGCAAGTACATAATCTGATAACCAGATAGGTACCTTAGCTCCATTAAGTGGGTTAATAGCATAGCTACCAGTGAATACACCAGTCTTTTCCTTACCCTGAAGTCTATCAACTGATGACTTATTAGCAGCCATTGTAATATATTCTTCCACTGCCTTCTCTGTTTCAGCAGTTGCAAGTTTCTTAGCCATCTCATGCTCTGGTGCAAGTACCATAAATGTTGCACCATAAAGTGTATCAGGTCTTGTAGTATAAACAGTAATCTTTTCATCACTATTTTCTAACTTAAAGTCAACCTCTGCACCGTATGACTTACCAATCCAGTCAGTCTGCATCTTTTTAACCTTTTCAGGCCAATCTAATTTATCTAAATCATTAAGTAATCTATCTGCATACTTAGTAATCTTAAGCATCCACTGATTTAAGTTCTTCTTTGTAACTTCAGCGCCACATCTTTCGCACTTACCATTAACAACTTCTTCGTTAGCAAGACCAGTCTTACATGAAGGACACCAGTTAATAGGCATCTCTTTCTGATAAGCAAGACCTTCCTTAAACATCTTAACGAAAATCCACTGAGTCCACTTATAATAATCTGGATCAGTTGTATTAACTTCTAAATCCCAGTCATAAACTGCTGAGATTTCCTTAATCTGTCTTTTAATGTTAGCTACATTTTCAGCTGTAGAAACTCTTGGATGTACACCCATCTTGATTGCGTAATTTTCTGCAGGAAGACCAAATGCATCCCATCCCATTGGGTGAATTACATGATAGCCATTTAGCATCTTATAACGGCTCCATACATCACTAATAACATATCCTCTCCAGTGACCTACATGTAGTCCGCTGCCTGATGGATATGGGAACATATCTAGACAGTAATATTCCTTCTTACTTCCATCTTGCACATTAACTGGTTTCTTTTCCCAATTAAGACGCCACTTTTTTTCAATTTCCTTATGATTATAAGGTACTGACATAACTTTATCCTCCTGTAAAAATATTTTTATCACTAGATAATATTTTAACCAAATATTAGCAAATATCAAGTGTAAATATTATTTAGGCTCGTATTCTATGTTTATTACTGCATTAAAGCAGGTTTCATTGCCATAATAATCCTTAATTGACATTCTAATTATGTTATCTCCAAACTTAATTTTCTTTGGATAATTAAACTCAATTTTTTTATTATCTTCTTTTGATCCAAGATCAGATGCATTAATAACTTTCTTAAGTTTATCTTCTATTTCCTTCTTTAACTTATCATTAGTTAATTTATCTTCGTACTTTTCTTTAGTCTTAACCACATAGTCATCTTTCTTTTCACTTGTAAATCTAACTATAGGCGGTGTAGTATCAACAATCTTATATTTTATCTTAGCCTTAAGCTTAGTTCCATCTTTCTTCTTATATGAATACTCAACAACATGCTCATCCTCTGCTGCTGAAGTTGTTTCATCATACTTAACTTTCCTTGTAATATCCTTCCCCTTATCTGAAAGTAATAAAACATTTGCTAAATAATCAATTTTAGAACCACGCTCTACAATAATCTTATTTTCATTAACAACTAAATTACCATTAGATGCCTTGTTATATGGATTTTGTTTAGAGCTATCAGTAGGGTCCCAGCCACACTTCTTATATCTTTCAGGAATATCCTCAAACTTCATAGAAAGTTTATCTGACTTCTTGCCCTTTTCAACTGTAAACTTAGTACCATCTGGACAATTCTTAAAAATCCACTTAGCATCTCGTACGCAAAGCTGAATACATCCACCATCTAAGTCATACTTACCAAGTTTATCGTAGGATTCCTTTACCATATAATACTTATATGGATTTGTATAATAAACTGAACCTATCCAAAGATTCTCTGCATATCTGCAAGTATACTGTGACCAGTAAGCATCACTCTTCCCACCAAAATAAGTAGAAAACCCAATTTTATCCTTGCCTGGATGAGTCGCCGTGCTACCCTTAGTCTTTTCAAGGTCACCTGTCTGAGTCCATGAATATCTATCCTTAATCTTATATTCACCCTTCTTAACATCATTACCTATGTTACACTTCATAACTTTAAAAACTTCCGGATCCTTACCCTTGTACTTTTTATTTACAATAAGTGCATGCTTTTTAATGTTAAGAACTAATTCAAATTTAAAACTTTCCTCTGATTGTGCTCCTGCACCTGTCTCCGTTTCATCTTCACCTGTTACAGTTTCTTCATTCTTCTTATCAATTGAAGTAACATCTCTTTCAGCATCAAGCTTATTCTTAGCAAATGAAAGAACGCCAATAACAAAAACTGCAACTATGGCAAGTTGCAAAAGGTTAAGTCCAAAGTCAAAGAGATTCTTTCTTTTTCTTCTACGCTTCCTGCCTTCTTCAACCATTAGTCTTCCCCTTGTACTTGGGTCAACTTCTTTGTTATCATTTGAATTCAAGCTATCCATTAACGCCGAACCACTAATTTCATTATTCTCTTTTTCTGTTGTATCATTATTTAATTTTTTCTCTTCATCTTCAAACATAACAATACTCCAAGATTCTCTCTTCTTAAATTTCAAAGTTACAACGCACATTATACTACAAAAATTATACTTTGTGAACATTGAAAACCCTTTATACAAAAGAACAAACCCAGTATCACCGAAGTAATACCAGGCTTGTTTCTTATCAAACTCAGTTATACTCTTATTCTTCTTTACTATTCTTTTCAACTTCTCTTGCCTGAACATCTGAAGGTGCTTGTTCATATCTAGCAAATTCATACTCATATGTACCAATACCACCTGTCATTGAACGAAGAGTTGTTGAATATCCGTAAAGTTCTGACATTGGAACATCAGCTTCTACAACTGTGTTACCATTATCATCTGGATTCATACCAAGAACTCTACCTCTTCTCTTGTTAAAGTCACCCATAACATCTCCAGTATATGAATCTGGTACTGTAACTTTAACTGATGCGATAGGTTCAAGTAAGATTGGACCTGCCTGCATCATAGCTTCCTTAAATGCTTTAATAGAAGCCATCTTAAATGCCATTTCATTTGAATCTACTGGATGATATTTACCATCCTTAAGTGTAATCTTTACACCAACTACTGGGTATCCAGCTAAAGGACCCTTTAATACACTTTCAGCAATTCCCTTCTCAATTGCTGGGAAGAAGTTCTTAGGTACTGAACCACCTACAACAACTTCTTCAAAAACATATGGTTTCTCTAAATCCCCTGATGGCTCGAAGTCAATTACGATTTCACCGAACTGACCTGCTCCGCCTGACTGCTTTTTATGTCTTCCCTGAACATCGGCTGCTTTCTTTTTAACCGTTTCTCTAAATGCAATCTTTGGTTTATCAAGTTCTATCTTAACCTTGAATTTTTCCTCAAGTTTGCTTACTAAAATATCTAATTGTTGATCGCCAATACCATAAATTAAACTTTGGCGATTCTCTTCATCATTAACAACTTTAAGTGTTAAATCTTCTATACAACACTTAGTAAGTGCCTGTGAGATTTTATCTTCTTCACCCTTATTAACAGCTCTGTAAGCCTTATATGTATATGGCTTTGACATAGTTGTTGGATGATATGCAATTGGTGTTTTCTTTGTAGCAAGTGTATCACCTGTTCTAGTAGAATTAAGTTTTCCAATTGCTCCAATATCACCTGCATAAAGTTCAGATATTTCTGTAACCTTTTTACCACTAATCACATATAACTTACTAAGTTTTTCTTCAACATCTTTCGTCGGATTATAAACTGTTGTACCTTCTTTTAAGATACCTGTACAAACCTTAACTAATGAATATTTACCAATAAACGGATCCATTATGGTTTTAAATACGTACGCTGATACATCCTTATTAATATCCTTATCAGCTTCTATCTCCTCACCTGTTGCTGTATTAGTACCCTTTTTAAATACTTCTGCCTTCTCAGGTGATGGGAAATATTTTTCAATAGACTGAAGCAACATGTTCATACCATGTGCATCAACACCCGAACCAATTTGAACTGGAACAATATCACACTCTATAACACTAGTTCTAAGTGCTTTTGAAATCTCTTCCTGTGTGAATTCTTCTCCAGCAAAATATTTCTCCATAAGATTTTCATCAGATTCAGCAACAGCTTCTAAAATCATATCTCTTGCCTGATCAAGATCACCTCTTACATCTGATGGAATGTCGCAATCTTCATATAATCCCTTTTCAAGGAATCTTCTACCGCCCATCTTTACGACATTAACAAATCCTGATAATTTATCATTCTCCCAAAATGGAAGATGGAAAGGAGCAACTTTCTTTCCGTACAAACTTTTTAGTTCCTCACAAATCTTTAAATAATCTGCATTAGGATCATCCATTCCTGTAACAAAGAACAATCTTGGAATCTTTCTACGTTCACATATATCCCATGCTTTCTTTGTTCCAACTTCAACTCCTGCTTTACCATTGACAACAATAATCGCTGCATCCGCTACACTCATGGCTTCTTCCATCTGTCCAACAAAATCGAAGTAACCAGGTGCATCGAGAAGATTAATCTTGATACCTTCCCATTCGATTGGTACTACTGAAGAATTAATTGAAAACTTTCTCTTAATTTCTTCCTTGTCATAATCACTAATGGTACTTCCGTCATCTACACTTCCCATTCTGCTTATGGCACCAGTACAAAAAGCTAATGCTTCAACTACTGTTGTCTTTCCGGCCCCCCCATGGCCCATAAGTACTACGTTCCTAATGTCTTCTGTCTTGTAAACATTCATAGTTTTTACCTCCATACTATATATTTAAATCATGACGATTTACCTCCTAAAATCTAAATACCTTTTTTATAATTTCCCTTCGGGACACAAAGTCCTTCGGTCTTTGTACAAGTACGTTCAGAAATAATCTGATATTATCACTTCACTTAGTAAGATATTACCAATTTTTTACATAAAATACAAGTATATTTGTAAGATTTGACATAAAATTTAGGATATTTTTGGAATCAAAACATGATTTTAGTTTCCAAATCTATTTATTCTTCTTATATTTTCATTTTTAAGCATTTATTTATTATTCTTTGTTGTTTTTTTAGAGCTTATATTATATAATACTATGGTGATTTAAACCGCTAAATTATTTTATGATAAAGAGGAAAAAATATGAAAGATTTAACACTAGGTTTTATTGGCCTTGGACTAATAGGGGGTTCAATTGCCAAATCAGTAAAAAGAGTAAATCCAGATGTAAAGATCATCGCCTACAACAGAACTAAATCAAGACTTGAGCTTGCATACTCTGAAGGTATAGTTGATGAAATTGCAGATGATATAGACGAAAAGTTTTCTGAATGTGATTACATATTCTTATGTACTCCTGTTGAACAGAATAATACATATCTTGAAACATTAAAAAACATTATAAAGAAAGATGCGATTATTACAGATGTTGGAAGTGTTAAAACTCCAATCCATGAAGCCATTAAAAAGGTTGGGCTTGAACGTAATTTCATAGGTGGTCATCCAATGGCTGGTTCCGAAAAAACAGGTTATGAAAATTCAAATAATCATCTTTTCGAAAATGCATACTATGTAATTAGTACTTCTCCTTTATCTCCTATGGATAAGGTTGAAGAATATAAAGCATTTGCTGCGGAGATTGGGGCTATTCCAATAGTACTTGATCACAATGAGCACGACATGGTTGTGGCTGCAATTAGTCATATGCCTCATTTGATTGCTTCTTCTCTTGTTAATGTTGTTAAGAATTCAGATAACGAAGAAGGTACGATGAAAACTATCGCCGCTGGCGGTTTTAAGGATATTACAAGAATTGCTTCTTCATCTCCTGAGATGTGGGAGCAGATTTGTACAAGTAATTCAAAGAGCATTTCAATTATGCTTGATAAATTTATAAAAGACATGCAAAAAGCTAAAGAGTATGTTGATACCAAAAACGGCCAGGCGATTAATGAAATGTTTGCTTCAAGCCGTGAGTATAGAGATTCATTCCCTGATAAGGGTGGCGCTATCTTTAAACCATCCATGATATACTGCGATGTTGAAGATGAAGCCGGCGTTATTGCTAGAATCGCTACACTTCTTGCTAAGAATGACATTTCAATTAAAAATATTGGTATTATACATAATCGTATGTTTGAAGAAGGCGTACTTTTGCTTGAACTTTATGATGATTCAGATAGAGATCACGCAGTATCAGTCCTACAAACAGGCGGAATTACAGTAATAAAACGTAAGTAGTGAAGTAAATTCATCAAGAATTTACTTCACGTACTTGTGCAAAGTCCGAAGGACTTTGTGTCCCGTAGGGATTAAATCGTTGTTTCCTTTACAACGATTTAACCAGTGAGGAAAATTCATCAAAATTTTACGAAAGGTTTTATTATGATTTTTAAAAGAAAAACTAATCTTACTGGTACTATTACAGTACCTGGCGATAAATCAATTTCACATAGAGCAATAATGCTTGGAAGTTTAGCTAATGGTACTACTACAATTACAAACTTTCTAATGGGTGCTGATTGTTTATCAACTATAGACTGTTTTAGAAAAATGGGCGTTGATATTGACGTAAAGGATGATAAAGTTACAATTCAAGGTGTTGGACTACATGGTCTTAAAAAGCCTAGTGAAACACTTGATGTTGGAAATAGCGGAACAACTACAAGACTTATTAGTGGTATACTTGCAGCGCAGAACTTTTCTTGTAGACTTGATGGAGATGATTCTCTTAGAAAGAGACCTATGAAAAGAATTATCACTCCTCTGTCGCAAATGGGTGCTGACATTAAAAGTGAAAATGATAATGGATGTGTTCCACTTATTATAAATGGTAAAAAATTAAAAGGAATTCATTATGATTCACCTGTTGCTTCAGCTCAGATTAAATCATCAATATTACTTGCAGGATTATACGCTGATGGTGAAACTTCAGTTACTGAACCTAGTCTTAGTAGAAACCATAGTGAAATAATGTTTAACCAATTTGGTATAGATTGTAAATCAGAAGGTACTACTGCTACAGTTAAAAAAGCTTCAGATTTTAATGGAATAGATATTAACGTTCCTGGTGATATATCATCTGCTGCATACTTTTTAGTATTAGGACTTATAACACCAAATTCAGAAATCACAGTTAAGAATGTTGGTATAAATCCAACTAGAGACGGCATCATAAAAGTAATTGAAATGATGGGTGGAAATATCACTCTTTCAAATGTAAATAATATTGGTGAAAAGACAGCTGATATTACTGTTAAAACAAGTGAACTTCACGGTTGTACCATAGGTGGTGATATAATTCCAACTTTAATAGATGAAATCCCAGTAATAGCTGTTATGGCTGCATACGCAAAAGGAAAAACAATTATAAAAGATGCAGCTGAACTTAAAGTAAAAGAATCAAATCGTATCGACATCATGGTTTCACACTTAAAAGCAATGGGTTGTGATATTAAAGCTACCGATGATGGCATGATTATAAATGAAAATGTCGAAGAACCTAATAAACTAACAGGTTGTAAAATCGATAGCGCTCTTGATCATCGTATTGCAATGTCATTCGCTATATGCGGCCTTAATGCAGATGGCGAAACAGATATTCCAGATAGTGAAGTTGTAAAAATTTCATATCCGAACTTTTATGAGGATTTGGAGAGTTTGGTGTAAAAAATAAAGCGCTAATTAGCGCTTTATTTCTTATAGTTCTCTATCATCTATAATCTCATAATCAACATCTACTACACCTTCCATAATATTATCATACATTTCTTTCTCCTCTTCAGTTTCCTTATGTTCAGGATTACTCAAAATAGTATCTCTCAATACATTCTTTAATCTATCACAACAAGGTTTAAACGTAACATATGTTAATCCTCCCCCAACAACACCTCCAGCTACAGGTATTGCTTTCTTAAAGAATCCAGCAAATACCTCTTTAGTCATATGTATACTAAAAAAGTTAGCTACTGACTTTACTATTGGATAAATTGTCCCTTTAGTTAAAGCAGTTTTTAATAACTTCTTTTCAACACCTGTTCCTAACGCTTTTGCAAATGCTTTTATAGCATTTGTAGCCGAAGCAACGCCATACATAACACCCAAACATAAAGTTAACTGATTTATTGTTTCTGAATCCAACATCAGATTATCTTCATCCAAATCCATTTCAGAAAAACCATATAAATACATCAACTTCTGAGCTGCCCTTAACATATAACCATAATACTGTGCTATATCCGCTGGAATAGTTGCAGCCATTGCCGCTCCACCCGGCATACTAAGAGCTGCAGAAATACCAGAAACTGCATTCCTTTCAAACTTAATCACATCATCTGCAATTTTATCTATTTCCTCTGCTTTTATCCCAGCCTTAGCAGGTGTTGTTTCTATTGCCTTATCTATAACATCCTGCTCATATCTTTTATAAAATTCTTTCTTTAGGAACTCAGTTCGTTTAACCTTTACGCCAGGTACCTTCATAGATATTAGTATCAAATCAGTACTATCTAATATCCCATCTCCATTTTGATCTAATACCTCAACCATATTTTCTTTAGATTTTGTAGCTACTTCTTTAGTTTTTACTGCAACATCTTTTGACTTATCAACAGCTACAGCCGCTACTTCTTTTGATTTAGTGGCAAATACCTTTGTTTTTTCTGCAGTCACTCCTGCTATTTCCTTTGATTTAGCTGCTGCAACTTTACTTCCTTCCCCAATAGCTTTCCCAGCCTTTTTAGACATATCAAATGCACTCTTTGCACCCTTACTACCTTTTTCTTTTGCTATTTCAGCTGCTTTTTTAGCTTTACTTTTTATATCCATAGAACCCCACTTTCTTAAGTATACATAGGCATACTATATACTAAACCGTCATTCTCTTAAAAAAGTAATCAAATCATCATAAACGTTTACAATTTTTCCATTTGGAATACTTCAAAATATCTCTCCCTTTTCATTCTGCCAAATTACAACTCCATCAATTCCTAGTTCCTTAATTTAGTTATGAATTTCTCCTACCTTAATTCTACATTTTCTAAAAAGGTAACTTATGCTTTATATTAAAAGAAGTTAATGCTGACTTAACATCTTTGACTACACCTGTTCCTAATTTAGATGCATTATTAACCATTTCACCAGCGCAACTTTTAGCTTTATTTCCTAATTTTTCAACCGCTTCTGCACTTCCTTCGATTGCCTCTCCAGCCTGTTCAACAGCAGTAGCGTAAGCTTCTGTTGATACTACATATCCTACGGTACTAGAAGCCAACTTCCTTGTTGCATCTGCCAACTCTTTTGTATTATCAATTGCTTTATCTGCAACTTTTTCAACTACATCTATTGTTTTATCTGCTACTTTTTTAGATACATCTATTGTCTTATCAGCAATTTCTTTCGTATTATCAACAACATCATCTACAATATCCATGGTATTTTCTATTGTATTTTCAGCTACTTCATTTATTGTAGTTTCTCCTGTAACTATATCAACTGTAGTTCCAATAATAGCTTTTTGTGCCTCATATGATACCTCTCCAACCTTAGCACCTACCATTGCACCAGCGACTGTTCCAGCTGGTCCAGCTACACTTCCTATACTTCCACCAATAAAGCCCCCTGCAGTTTTCGATGCTCCTTCAGCCAAACTATCAGCAAATTCAACTTTATCTATTTCACCTTTTGCAAAATCAACAACAGATTCGTGAACTTCTATTCCGTAAGAAACTATTGCAGCTGGTAAACATCCACCACCTGCCTTTCCAACGCTCCTTATTAATTCATTTCCTGAATTAACCATAAGTCCAGAAACTGATGTACTTATAAACCCAATACCAAAACCTGCAGCTCCTGCTGTTCCTGTGTCTTTTCCAATATTAATTACAGCATCTTCCACATCTAATGATCCATCCATTACTTTTTGAACATTATCAACAGTAGATATTGCTCCAGTAATCATCATAGCCATTCCTGCCTGTCTAACCCCATCTGACGCACTTCTCTTTGCAAATTCTTTTGCCGCATATATTTTTGGATGTTTTGCTGCTTGAATAGCTTCTCTCGCCGTAGTATTACTTTGTTCAATCATTTCATCCATTTTTTTTAACTTATCAATTTTAGACTGTAATTGTTCCTGTACTTCAGTACTTCCTTCCCTTGTTACTCTATCTAATTGTTTCTCCAATTTTTCAGTTTCTTCAGTAATAGCAGACTTAACATCTTTAAAATAATCTTTAGGAACCTCTAATTTATCCACTTTACCGTCTTTAAAATACTTTTCAAATTTTTTTGAGTTTAACTTATTAAAACACTCTTTTCCATTTTTCCCTACAAATTTAGTTTGAATTCTTTCAACAATATTTCCCTTTACATCAACTCTAACTTTATCAACATATGGGTCATTTTTTTTGAACAATTCTGGCAAATCATCTGCTCTATATGTCTTAAGACCATTGCCACTATATTCATTTAGTATATTTTCCTTTGTGGTACTTATAACTTCTGCTGCATAACCAGCCTTTGCTCTTATAATTTGTGTTTTGTAATTCTTATTTACTCTCCACTCACCTATTTTTTTCAACCCTAATGTTTGACTTCCATCTTCAAGTGTCACTCCCTTATACATCTGCTTAATATTTCCAACTACTGATTCTAAAGATATATTACTAATAGCCTGCGATTCTACACCAAGCCATTTTGATAAACCTTTAACTTGACCTTCAAGATTTTTAGTACTAAAAATACCATCATTAGATGCTACACTTGATTTAAATCCCTCATTTAGACTTTTTAGTTTGTCCGAAATATTAAATGTGTCCAAATTCATTGCATTTTTTTCAAAACCATCATATGTCATTGCCATCAATATCACCATCCTTTGTATATGTTAAAACATAACATATCTCTTTCAAATCTTTATCTGTCATCTTCTTAACTCTATCTCTTACCAATCTCAATAATTCTATTGAAGAATTAACTCTAGCTATATCCTTATCATTTATTCCTAATACACTTTTTACCAAACGTATAAGTTTATCCATTTCCGTTTCGTTCCAAATTATATTACCGCCTAACAACTCATAATCATCTATAATTTCCATTAATTCCTTACGTTCATTTCTCGATAAACTCAATACCTTTAATGACTCAACTAATTCCTCCTTATCAATAACATTATTTTCTCCTATCCATGGTTGCATAACTACTTTTAGTATTTTTGTTCTTGCTGATTTAATTGTTCTTATCCTAATTGATGAGTCACTTATATATACTCCGTCCTTGACTGGTGCCTTATCTATCATTGTAAGCACTGGATTAACCCAATCATTCTGATATACTACCGCCACACCTCCTGGCAACTTAGCTATTTCGTTAACTTGATTTTCCGTTAATCCCATAGATCTACCTACCGCCTCTCTATCATTAGCTTCAGGAGTTCTAAGAACAATCTTTGTATTTGTATTCTTTATCGCCGAAATATCAACTGACGATGGTGACTGATCAACAATTATAAATCCCTCACCATATGTTCTAATTTCAGCAATGGTTTGAGTCAACATTTCTACAGATTTTCCAACCAAATCTGATTCTCCATTTGATGAAGATGTATTCTTAAGCAAATTATGTGCTTCTTCAAGTACAGTTATATGCTTTAATCCATTATTATTTGATGTCTTTTTATCAACTCTATACTCATTAAGTATATAAACCATCATTCCCATAATCAAAGCTTTTGTTTCTCCTGATTTTACTCTACTAATATCCAAAATACAGTTTTCATCAAATATTCTTTCATATGGAGTCTGTTCTGATGTAAATATAAATTTATTCAAACCAACTGTTAAGGATTTTACTCTTGTTATCAATGCACCTCTATAATTTGATTTTATATCTGATGCATAATCAGAATTTTCTATTAAATTGTTAAGTTGCTCTGCTAATATTTCAAAATCTGGATATTCTAAATTATCTCCTTCAAATGTAGACGATCCTAAATCCCATCCAACACACTCATAAGATTTAAGCATTGCATCTTTAAAAAATGAAGGCATTGCATCATACATAGGCCAACAAGCACTAAATATTTCTACCAATCCATCTACATGTTCTAATACATGTATAGATTTTGGAAATCTAAATGGATTTAAGTTGATTAATTCAGCTACATTAGGATTAGTGGAATACACGTTTACATCTGGCCAATTTCCAAATACATCTTTATATTCTCCTTTAGCTGGTTCAATAACTAACCAAGGTATATTATCTTGATGTAATTCGCAAAGCATCTGATATACAGTGTTGCTTTTTCCTGAACCCGTTGAACCTGTTATAAATGTATGCATATTCAAACTTTTATTTTCAAGTTCTACAATTTTATTCGTAATACGACCAAGATCAAACACTTTTCCAAGAGTCATTCTTTCCTCTGGTCGCAAATCTACAGTTTTTCTAAACAATTGATACGATGTGACCTCCTTACCAAACTCCGCATGTTCTATAACTGGAAGTCCAGAAACAGTTGCCCTTGGCAGGCCCATATGAAGTCCTAAGTCCTTACCACTAACCGACGTTGTGGCATCTGTTAAAACCATATAATCAGCCTTACTACCATAACAGAACTTAGGATGTGTAAATCTCGACAAATAAGTCGTCAAATCTAAAAAGTTTCCCATAATTTCAGGATTATTACTTCTCCATGAATTAATTGCTGATAATTCTCTTCCTGATTTTTCTCCATTCATCAGAGACCTATAATTACTTGCTGCGATTTCAGCAGATGACATATCATCTGAAACAAAATAACTAGCTATATTCCACATACCATAACAATCATATTCTTTTGTTTTTTGAATGCTCTCATCAAGCATCTGCATAATATCAGTAACTGCTTTATTTTCTGTTGTAGTTGAAGTTGTTGTTGACTTTGCTTTAGTCATCTGTTCAGACGGTGCCAAAGAACTTATAAAGCCGTTAAACTGTCCTGCTATCTGTCCTCCTAACATCGAACCGCCTACTGTACCAACCGCTTTCTGCACCGCTTCTCCGCCAACTAATATACCTGCTCCACCTACTGCTCCACCTACTGCTCCAGCTAAAGAAACA
>ODAJ012012611.1_pt1 | contig 29397 bp, 39 predicted proteins | sample 1539241 | NCBI WGS metagenome assembly ODAJ01 (sample SAMN02144231, study PRJEB22623) | gut metagenome | biome: sheep rumen | host: Ovis aries | place: New Zealand
AAGCCGTTAAACGCCTTTTTAGGCGATTTGCTTCTTTCTCAATCTTGTTCATTTCGTGTCTCCTATGAAAATTGGTTCTGTCCATTCGATGTTTGGTGGTGGCGACTCCATTTCGGTTCGGACGGTGTAGCACCCCGTAAGAAACAGAATCAGCAGCACAGCGAAGAGCTTCATGATCTGATGGTAGAGATTCCCACCAAGACGAAGCGCTTGGTAGATCGGTCCAGTCACTTTCTTGCTTGCGCCGTATCCTTCGCTGAGTATCTTGAAACAATCGTCGAAGAACGCGAGAAGCACTTTCTCTGGAATGCCAGTAGCTTTGGAAATCGCTTCCACTTTTGAGTAACCACAGTCGTGGAACACAGAAGCGCGGAACAGACAGTCAAGGTTCTTCGTTCCACCATCGGGCAAGTTGCTCGTTCCTCCCCAGTACTGCTTTTCAGCGTCGAAGTTCTTCAGCCACCAATGAGAACGGTTCTCGTCTACCTTCTGCACTAAGAAGAGATCGTCTTCGTAGTCGAACGCAGCGAAGCGCTCCGTCTTTATGACTCCGTAGTCTACCGTGTAGACAAGTCCATAGAAATGGTCGTTGTCTTTTTTGAGCGCGTCCTTTGCGAACTTGTAGACGATAGGCGCTAAAGTTGGAAGCGAGATTGAAGTCATTAGTGAGCGGCTGATGTTAGGAGCTGTGCTATCTCTGGATGGAAGCCAAGCAGAACGAAGAGCATTCCAAGAATGATGACTACCTTCCAGCTGTTCAGCGCTTTCACTACTACGTCTTTCCACGTTGCTGCTCTGTCTGCATGAAGCAGCATAGTGATTCGCGCGAGGATGCAGTTGGTGGAGAAGTTGTTCTCAGCCAAGCCTTGTATCTTCTCTTCGGTAGTCATGCCGTTGCAAGTAGCCTTGCTTGTGTTTATGAGTTCTATGAAGCGTGACTTCTCCTCCACAGCGAGGTTGGATTTCTCTATCTCGTCAACGATTAGCTTGCTCTTCTCTTCGATCTGTGGAGTTATCATTTCGGATTGTGTGTCTCGCTATGCTTCGCTTGCTTTCGTGATTGCATCTACTATGCCGTTTGTAGTCGATTTCCAGTTGTTGGCTGCTTTCCAAGAGTCGTATAGTTCATCTGGAACAATGATCTTCTTGTTAGCGTTCGTGTCTGAGAAAGCGTTCACGTTCGCAAGCGTAGGAATAGAGGTTGCAGCGGAGAAATCGAAGAGGAGACACTCTCTTACGCTGTTGAAAGCGTATTGTGCAATGCTTGTTATGGAAGCAGGAAACGTGATTGAAGTCAAATCAAAGTTGTTCGCAAAGACGAAGCTTTTGATTTGAAGTATGCCTTCAGGAATTACAGCGGCTGTCAATCTAACTCCATTTAGAAACATGTTGTGCGTCCAGAACTGTGGATTCGACTGTCCGCCTGTAATGTTGACGTTGCACCAAGCAGAGAGATCAGAAATATGGAACTCCTGCAACGCGTTGCAAGTTAAGAAAGCATCTTGTCCGATTGACGTAAGACTCGGTGGAAGCGTAATTGAAGACATGCTTCTGCAATAGCTGAAAGCGTAACTCCCAATTGTTAGGATGGTGTTTGGAATCTCAAGAGAAGACAAACCCGCATAACTGAACGCATAACTTGGAAGACTAGTAAGCCCTCCCCAATTGTCAACTGATTTCATGTTTGAGCAATAGCTAAAAGCTTGGTTTCCAATTGCAGTTAGAGAACTTGGCATTACAAGTGAAGACAAACCAGAATAATGGAATGCTTCATTTCCAATTGTTGTTATGCCCTCTGGAATAGTGTAAGATTTGAGATTGCTACAATAAGTGAATGTTCCAGTTGGAATCGTTGTGAGATTCGTCGGGAGAGTTACAGATGTAAGTCCCGTGCAGTTGTGGAAAACGTGCGTTCCAAACGAGTTAACAGTTGTTGGCATTTCTGCCGATTTCAAGCCCGCGAAACCGTAGAAAGCGTTGTCTCTTATCGAAGTTACTCCGCTTAGATCAGCAGCAGTAACTGAAGTCAGAGTTCCTTGCATATAGTCAGTGAAGATCTGAGAACCACCACCACTTGGTAGCGCTTCGATAGCAGCGCCATAGCCAGTAAGTTCTGTTGGCACGGTGCCGCCCTTCGCTTCAATGGCTGCGCTGATAGCTGCTTTGCTATCGATGATGTTCTGTAGTTTCTGTGCTATGCTGCCCATTAGACCACCTCGCCGTTTATGGAATCAAGAATTGAGCTGAGATCGCCCATCTGCTGCTCGAAGTCAGCAGTAGTGACGTAGCCGCTCAAAGAAGCAGCTACCTCTGCGACTTGCTGAACTGCTGTGTTTAGATCAGCGTTGAATGCTGAAAGTGGAGTTGTGTTGTAGTTTGCCATAAAGTGTGCTCCTCATTAAAGTGTGCCGTCGGTGCAGACGATCTTGCCGCTTGAAACTCCCCAACGGAAGTTGCTCATTGCTTGAACCTCAGATGTAGTCCGATTATCAAAAGTTACTACGGCGTTTGGATTTCTAGCTAATGCGTCAGTTCCAATGTTTGTAACGCTTGATGGAATGTTTATCGTAGTCATTGAGCCGGCGCGGCCGAATGTTCCACAAAATGCATAGTTACCAATACTTTCTACGCCATTAGCAATAGTGACTGTTGTATAGTTGTCACACGCAGCAAAAGCTTGAGCGCCGATACTAACAACGCTGTCAGGAATCGTGACCGACGTTAGCCCGTAACAAGAAGCAAACGCATTATCCACGATGTTCGTCACGTTGTTAGGAATGATAAGATCAGTAATTTCTTCATCGTTCAAGTATAAATGGTGAGCAATCTGCAATCCTGAACTATATTCATTACCAAAAGATATACCACACCATGCAGCAAGATCTGTTATATTGACTTTTTGCAGTTTATTGCATTCTCTGAAAGCATACGTTCCAATGTTAGTCACGCTGCTAGGAATAGTAACAGAATCAAATGCGCACGCGCGAAACGCCCAGTTTCCGATGCTCGTCACGCTGTCTGGAATCACAATTGATGTCAGATTGGAACAGTTGTAGCATGCTTGATCTCCAATGTTCGTAACTCCATTTCCAACTTTTAATTCTATTACATCATTTTTGTTTGGAATAGTAGTAGATGCTAGTGTGCCGACAACATTGAATGAGCTTATAGTGCCATTTGAATACCTAGCATACGTCTTCGCCGGATCAGCTCCTCCAGGGCCGATTGCATCTCTCTTCAGTAACTGTATCACTTTGTTCAGTTTGTTGCCAAGATCTACAAGCGAGACATTGTTTACGTCTAACTTGCCGAAAGGATCAGCCGGTAAGTAGCTTTCGTCTGCGAACTCATCGCTTGAGAGGCAAGCGCTCATTCCGTCTATGTCTATGTTCTCAAGGTCAGAAAGCTGAGCGTAGACGCTTAGATCGTCTTTGCGAACGATGTCTTCAGGCAGTTCTGGAATGTCAGACAACTGCGCGTAAGCAGTCAGCTCTTCTTTCGTAGCAAGTCCAGTCAAAGCGTCTTCTGTGACGAAATCGCTGATCTCGCTTTGGACGAAAGACTTCGTTGCGTAGTCAGTCAAGTCTTGATGCGCCGTGAGGAACTTGCCGTCTGCTTCTTCCTTCGTGTAGTAGTCAGATAGCGACTGATGCGCTGTAAGGTATCCCGGCGAGTTCGTGAACGCGCTTAAGTCAGTTGGAACTTCAGGAATGTCTTCTTTCTTCGCGTAGCCACTCAAGTAAGGCACTCTTTCTGGATCAAGCGTCAGGTTGTCTCCGCTGAGAACCATCTTGTCGAACACTTTCAATGAGTGTGGCGTATTGTTTGGAGTCCATAGTCCATTTGACAAACCACCTATTTGGATTGATTCAGGCGCTGATGCTCGGACTCTAGAACCGCTGCTTCCTATTGCAATGGAATTGTCTCCTTCTGCATCAGCAGCGTGTCCAATTGCTATTCCATAATTGCCATTTACTGTAGCTCCAGTACCAATTGCAACTGCACAATCCGTTTCTGAAGATGATCCTATTTTAGCAGAAGTACCAATAGCAACGTTGCTACCATCATAGTGTGCGTTGGTTACGTTTGAACTAGATCCAATAGCGATGCTTCCAACTCTTGCTTTCGCATTATATCCAATCATTATGCCGACGCCGGCATCTCCTTTGAAGTTGCTTGATTGAAATGATCCATCGACTGAAAGCGTGCCAGTCACAGTCCCACCACTTAAAGGAAGATACTTTCCTTCGACTTCGGGAATATCCTCTTTTTTCGCATATGCGCTGAGTCCATCGCTCAATTCGCTTACGTCTTCTTGAAGGTCTTGGAAATCGCTTAGCATCGCCCAAGGAGCGTTCAGAAGTTCGTACTTGCTGAAGTCGATTGTCTTTGGAATTGGATCAAGAGCTGAAAGAGGGAAATTTGGCGAGTAAGCCATGTCAAGACGCCAGACGATTGGATAAGAAGCGTCGTCTCCGTCTGTGAGCAAAGCCCATACCATGTAGGAAGGCTCTCCAAAGTCTTTGCCTTTGTCCCAATGGACGATTACTTTGTTGTCAACGATGTCTGCGCTTAGCTCGTAGAACTCGTCTGTTCCCTGCTTCGTTGTTGGCTGGAAGACGCCTTGGACAGAATATCCGGTGATGTTCTTAAGAACTCCGTCTGTCGTTATGACTCCGACGAGATCGACTGTCTCGCCATGATATAGTTTCTCGACCTGATAACGTCTGTCTCTGGCCTCAAATGATGTTTCAAAGATGTTAATTGGCATAGTAGAAATCCGTGTTAGTTTCCCTAGCGGGTGACGCCGCTAATTATCGTGTAGAATGCAGTTACGACCGCGCTACAGATCTTCTTTTCTCAATCCAAAAGCGTCTGAGAAATCGAAGAAGGTGAAAAGACGCATGTTGCTGTTGACCTCTAGCTCCACTTCGTTTCCTATGCCGCCCCAATCGCCACCGTCATACCACGGACCATCGGGCGCTTTCTCTTCGAAGTAGTTTAGCATGTCGAAGTCGACCGGTGGTATCTGCGTCGGTTCTTTGTAGAATAGCGTTTCGTAGCTGTAAGCGGAGATTGGAAAAACTCTCATGAAGACATGTGCTGTTGGATCGCTGTCTATTGGTGGATACCAGTCGGGCATTGGAAGATCGTCGCTAAGTTCGCTACTCAAATCCTCGATTGGTTCGCCTGTTATCAGTCCAAATGAATCCGCGTAGTTGGCAACCTCGTCTCGAATATGCCAACCGCTACCCCATCCAGCCGTAGATAGTTCTTCATCTACAAGAACAAGAGATTTTGAGCGGTCAAGCAAATATCGGTTTTCTTTATGAATGGTGTGGTTCCCGCTAGAATCACTTGTTTCATGTTGGTACTCGTCGAAAGTGTTGTAGTAGTAGATTGCCCTGTTGCCAGCTGACTGCCAATGCTGGGTCGAATGATAATAGACATTGTTGTTCGTCTCGTTTTGAACCGTCACAACATCCATTCTAAGTCCATCTGTTGGATAAGATGGATAATGAATCTCAAACTGTTCGACGTCCCTTTGGTAATGGTATGAGTCAGGAAGACCGGTCGAGTATATGACGTAGCAAGCGTCTGCGCTCAACGCGAATGGATTTTCAATCGTCGCTGACAAAGGAATGTGTTCCTTGTGCATAGTCATCATATCAGTCGCAGTCAATTTCGTTTCTGCTTCGCCAGCGTCTTTGTCAACCCATCTCTGCCAAATATCACTCCATCGGCGTAGGTCAATCCTATACGTCATCAAGTGTCCACTCTCGTCAAAGAAACCTTCGCTTTTAGCTGGCGTGCCTGAAAGAACTGGCATGCCTATGACCTTTCCAGTCATTCCTCTGTTTGGAAACGCTGAAAGATACGTTATGCCCCAAGCTGTAGCTTGCTGATTCGTCATTACAGAATCCCAACCGGCAGACAGTTTAGCCGCCCACTGCGAACTTAGATTTGGATCGAACGCATATTCAAGAACGCTCCAATCGGTCACAACGGACAGTTTTGAATAGCAACGCCAGTCGCTAATGTCGTATGGAATGTGGCGTGGTTGGACGCTTGGATCTTCTAGTTCCCATTCATATTGCGTCCAAGCAGCAGTCAGTTCGTCTAATTCAGACGCATTCAAAGGCGTCCATCCGCTATCTCTGTGCGGCATTAAATCTGCAATAGGTCCTGTATCGATAGCAGGAAATCCGTTGAAGTTGTCCATTCCGATCGGATTTCTTGGATCAGTGAAGTCGACTGGATTGACATTCGCCGTTCTGAACCATTGGAAAACTTCTACTTGGATTCCGCTATATGGAGTGCCATTGCTGCTAGCAGAAATGTCGTTCGATAAATCCCAATCCTTTTTTCTTGCGCCTCTTTCATGTTGTGGGCAATCGTACTGCCAGATGTCGTAGCAGTCAGAGAGCGGTTGGTAGTCGGAGCATAGTTCGTTTGAATCATTCTTCCAAGACCAGTCTCTTGTGTAAGTCGAAAGCGTGAAAGTGTATGGACATGCGTTGACGTATCGGAAGTTCTTCAGCCAATAGCAGACATTGGTAAGAAAGTCTCTGTATTGCGCTACTGTCGCTTTCTGTCCACTCTTTTGTTCAAGTGGCGTAGTGCCTTTCTGAAACAGTTGTTCAATGCTGTATGTCTCGTCTTCGTTCATAGCAGACGGAGAGAAGTACTGAGGAAAGAGATTGAAGTATGTCTGCGCGTATGGCCGGCGCATGTCTATGAAGTTTGGAGCGAGTTCGTATATCTCCCGTTGGATTTCGCGTAGCGCTTCAATCTGAATCTGTCCTTTGTAGGAAGCGACGTCTATGAAGCAGCTAACATGCCGGTCAGGAGTCACGGCGTAGCGTAGGTCGATCTCCCGCTGTATTGCGGAAAGAACGTTCCATTGCTCCATTGGCCCATCTTCCATGAAGTCAGGCGAACGGAGGTACGACTCAATTACGGCGAGGGAACTGAGATCTTCACCGGCGTACTCTTGTTCTGTGTCGTCTAATGCCATTGCGCTACCTCGCCCATGTAGCAGAACGCAGACATTTCGCCACGTCCTGTGTGGCTGTACTCGATCTCAATGTCTCCACTTGGAATTGCTGTCTTAGTTCCGTCTTGAATCTCATACGCAGCGAACTTAACGTCAGCTGTAGTGTCTGGATTAGGATATTGTTGTCCTTCATACCACCTTCCAGCGCTGAGCGTTCCTATGGTAAGAACGTTCGCATCAGCGTTCTTCTGAAGAGTCATGCTGCCAACTCTGAATACTTTGTTTTCGTTCTCGTCTCTTCCAATGTAGTTGACTGGTAAGTTCGTCACAGCGGAATCATTCGACCAAGTCTTCCAAACTGGATTTCCTACGATCTTCCAATCTCCGTCTTCGCTTTCATATCTACCATAAGGCATTTCATCGCTAGGCTCGAACCATGATCCACGATGAGGTTGGTACTCGTAGCATTGGAACTCGTTCTTCATCGTTATTTGCGGATTGTCCTCGTAGATTCCAGCTCCATACGCAATTATGTTGTTAGACATTGAAGTCAGTTCGAAGGAAGGAGTTCCACGTAATTCGTACCATCCATCTCCAATAAGCGTAGAAAGGTCAATGTCAAGATAGGACATTGGTTCTTGCAGACGGTCGAACATGATCCATCCAGAACCTCTTACAGGCGACTTCGATTTGAAGACGTACATGTTCTTTCCAGTATTTCTGAGAACAGGATTCTCGTTGTAGGTGTATGGCTCGACGTAGAAGTTGCCATAAGGAGTGTCTTTCAAGTATGGTTCAAAGCTATTAGCGACGATCCAATCTTCTTCGCCACGTTGAAAACAGAACCATCCATCGTCATGTCCATATCCATGGAAGTATCCATAGGAATTGTCCAAATGCGAATTGACTTCAAGCCATGCCATTACAGCGCATCTCCTCCAACATTCTCCCGAACGACCATAGCGTGGACCATGAAGCGAGTTCCAACGTCCATCTTTGAGTAGTGCGTAAGGTCAGGACGGAACGCAAGAACGTTTCGCACGACTGGACCTGAGAACTCGTCTTGATATAGATCGACTGGTATAGAACCATCTGGATTTGGTTCGCCTATGCACTGAGCAATGTAGACAGCGTCGTCTAAGCCCTTGACAGTCGTTCCACCGCCTTTTCCCTTCTCGTCCGTAAATGCTATCACAGTTCCACTTGAAGTGGTTTTAAGGCGGTATCCGGGCCCTGGAACGAGTTGCTGACGTCTTATCTGCGAAACGATCTCATTTGCCCATTTCGCAGTTATCTTGTCTCCAACTTTTGGTATGTTCAGTCTGTCCATATTATCCCGCGCTCAATTCTTTCGTGTAGAACGGCCATCTGTTGCCGCTGCTAAGTTCGCTGTAAAGTTGCTCGTCCCACGCTCCACGCTCATCTTCATCGACGCCCTGCCATGACTCAGTAACCGTCACGTTCCAATACTTCGCGTATTCAGTCGGCTGGATCTCAACATCGTATCCAGTCTTGAGCCAAGAGTAGTATGGGAACTTTCCGATCCATACGTCTACTGGCGTAATGTCTATTTGGTAGAGATTGGGCTGCTCATCGATTTCCTCAACTATGTCTCCCATAGAAGACACGTTGTTGCCCTTGATATACGAGTACGAAGTGACTCGCTGCACTTCTGGGTAGCCACGCTCTACAGCTTCTATGCCGCCATAGTGCTTCTTAGCAAGAGCTAGAGTGTTGCCCGACAGTTGGACTAGATTGCTAAGTCCATCGCTATAGCAGAAGTTCTTGTAGTTGTCTGGATTGTTCTGCTCTTCGTTTAGCCATGCAGCGTAGTCGCCAGCACTAGCATATTCAAGCGATCCATTCTCCACATCGCCGGCGTATACCTTCAAGTCGAATTCGTACTTCGTGCTTTTCTCGCTCCACGCTACTGTCTTTGAGAATTCTGGCTCATCGCCGCCGCCTCCTCCACCTTCAAGGTCGATCTTGCTTGAATATGGGATAGACACTGTAATAGTAGCTTGCCCGTGTCCCTTCTTCGTTGTGCTTTGCGCGTTCATCACTTTGCCTGATTCTTTGAACGCGCTTGAATTCAGTCCCGACAGTTCAGCGAACTTAGTCATAAGATCAGTAAGCTTGACTCTCATGCCTTTACGGAACTGTCCAGCAAGATTGACTACATCGGGAGTGACTCCGGCGAAGCGTATAGTGAAAGTAGCATCGTCTTTGCCGAATACGTACTGGCATTCTGTCTGGCGCAGCACTGTGTCTGTTATCTCATAGACGTCTTTGTCTGTTGGAAATGTTGGTAGTTCTTCGCTCATGTTAGTTTTCCTCTTGCCATTCGATCTGGTTGTTCTCGAAGCTTATGTTCTCGATAGCGTGAAGTATCTCGTTGTTCTGATCTGTCTGGTTTCTTATAAGGGTTCTTAGATTCGCTTCTATGTTCCTCTGGACGCGCGCTGCTGAATCATTGTATGACGCATACCCTCGTCCACCGCCAATGCGCGTAAGAGCGTCTGTAGGCGAAGAGAAGCCGGCTCCACCGACGATGCCGTTAAGCATCGCAGTCAGATCTTTCAACCGTTGCGCTCCAGCAGCAATTGCTTCTTTGCTTACAGATTCTATAAAGCTAAATGGTTCTTTGGTTGGATCGCCGCCGTAGTATTCTGGCCAATCGTCTTCGCCAAAAATGAGAGGAGCGTTTTTACGCGCTTCAGAATCAGCGTAGAACCTAGAAAGCCGCTGTTCAAGCGGAGCCATCATGTCGTACTGCTTCTGCGCTTCGTCTAATTCCTTTTGCGCGTCTTGTATAGCCTTGGTTATCTTAAAGCCAAAATACTCCCAGAATTTTGGATCAGCTCCTTCTATACCACGTGGAAATATCTCCCACCAATCCTTTCCTTTGTCGGTTCCATATTGACGGTACTCCGTGTTTGCAATGTTTCCACCGACTTCTTTCGAAAGAGACATCCACGCGTGTTCAAAGTTCGACATGTCTCTTCCACGAAGCTTTCCAAGCAATCCACCTTCTCCAAACCAATTCACTACTCCTAGATCATATTGTCCCGGCCCGAACGTGTAGTCTTTAGGCCAGGCTTCAGGTTCAAATGGATTGATGAGACCTTCCATCTGACGCATTGTCGCACGTACAGGTCCCGGAAGATCAAGCATTGTTCTATATCCATTTCGTCCATACGCCATATCCAAAACGCCATTCAGTTGCAACTGCGCTTTCTCAAGTCTTGTACGAGCAGCCTCTACTTCGTTTTCAGCAGTCTTATAGTCAAATAACGTATCTGGCATTCTTGAAATGAAGTCAACCGTTTCTTGATATTGTCGGGCTTTATTCGCTTTGTCTATTCCCTCGACAGAGTTTTTCCAATCAGCAAACGTTTTGTCGGCAACTTCTTTTTGTTTCTCAGCCGCTTCCTTCTGTTTGATTGCTGCTTCAAGAAGTCCTGTTCCAGCTCCTACCAATCCGCCAATCGCTACGCCCCATGGACCGAACCACTTTCCAATAGAAGCGCCTTGTATACCGCCAGTGACAACGCCAGTAGCACTATTGATTCCAGACACTGTTTCTGAACTAGCTCCAGCAAGAGTAGCTATGTTCGCAGCGGCTCCACCTAGCATTTGGACGCCTCTTGCGCCCATGTGGAACATCTGCATTGCGCTCATCTGTCTTGATACTTTTGACAGATTGCGTTCCATGCTACTTGCGCTACGAGCAACGTTCTGCTCAAGAGATCTTACGCCATTAGCCGCTGTACTCGCAGCATCTGATATAGATTTAGTAGCAGCATTGACTTTGCCCATGGACGAAGCCATGTTCTGCGCTGCGCCGTTGACGTCACGCGCCATTTGGTCGGCGCTATCTTTGACGGTGCGCTTAGCGTCGCTACTGCCCTTGCGCAGATCGCTCGTCTCTACCTTGAACTTGACTTCTAAGTTGTTTGTTGCCATGGTGTGTCCTTCTTGTCTATTTGTTCCTTTTCTATGAGTGAGAACATTGAGTTATCATGAGTCCAAGCGATTTCGTAGAGCATCAGCATCAAGAAAGCAACAGGCGTGTTATAGAGAGCATCTTCAAGGTTTATGTGAAGTTTAGCAACGGCTAGATAAGTCAAAGACGTTATCCAGCCTTGACTGCTTTTTTTTCGTCACCTGCTTTCGGTGGAGGCATTGCGTCTCTTACGGCTTTGATCTGCTTCAAGACTGCTTGCGTTATCGTTTCTACCATGTAAGGTGGCAGAGTCTCAGCCCAGCCAAAAGCTTCTTCTCCAAGCGAGTCGAGCTTCTTGTAGATCTCCTTCGGATCGTGTGTGCAGATATAGAGCGACTTCAGAATCTCTTCTTGGTCTGGCTCATGCGGAAACACGATATAAGACTTGATCTTCTCAAGAAGCGCGTATGTCGCAAGCGAGAACGGTCTGACTTCCACGCCATTCCCACAGTCGATTGTCTGAGGGAATAGCGCTTCAAGTGCTGATTGTGGATTTACGATTGTATTGTTTTCTTCCATATTCTAGTCCTTATGCAGAAAGTCCAGTCTCGTCTTTGTAGGTAGCGTCCTGATAGCATTCCATCTGGATGCTCCATTTAGCAGTATCGTTGTAGGTGCTGCGGAGTTCGCAAGTGTTGACGAAGTAGTTGTACTTTGTCTCATCTCCCGGACGGTACCACTGATATGTAGCACCCGCGTGAGTTGGGACAGAAGTGATTGGTCCGACGAGCGTGAAGGAAGCATTCCAGTATCTCTGGAATCCCCAGACCTGAGCTGTCTTTCCTTTTTGGTCGGGAATGACTACCTTGTCAACGTTCTCCGTTAGAGTCTCGTCATTTACTATATAGCCCGGAAATATGTGGTCAATTCCGTAAGCTACTGACAGCGTGTTAGCGTCTGTAGGTGTAAAAGCAAAGTTTGCCATAATATTTGATTCCTATAGGTTTAAGATTTGTGTTAGTTGCCCACCTGCGTGAGCGCGACTAATTATCGTCTTCTACCCGGAATCAAATGCAACTCAGCAACCTTTGGATCGTCAGGAAAGCACAGGAAAGATTTGGTTTCGTTGTGATACCAAGACTTACCCTTAGTAGGCGGTGCTTGAAGTTTCCTCTTTGCTTTCATCACTGCGCGTGTCTCGTCTGTATGACGGAATCCTTTGTGCGACTCACTCATCAGTCTGCGAGTCTCATGAGAAGCAGTTTTTCCTTTGTTTGGAGATGGCTTTCCTTTGAGTGCAGCACTTATTTTCTTACAAGTCTCAGGAGAAGGTGGCTTTTGATTTGGATGCTTCAGTCCCTTATGTCCTTCGCTCTTCTTTCTACGCGTCTCTTCAGAGTCTTTGCGTCCAAGTTTCTTTTCGCTTATCTTCCGTCTTGTTTCTGGAGAGACTTCATGCCCTTTCAGCATTTCAGAAACTGCTTTCGCGTGTGCTTCTCTGATAGCAGTATACTCTTCTGACGTCAGCTTCTTTCCATCTCTTGTGTGTGAAGTGAAGTGCCACGCACAAGCCATCTTCTGACGGTTCTTCGGTTCGTCTTCAAACATACCGACTAACAGTTCATGGCAACGCAAATGCTCAGCAGGAGTCAGCATGACAAGGTTGCTCTTCTTGTTAGAACCGCCACACGACTTAGGATAAATGTGGTGGAGTTCCCCGTCCGTTATTGGATTCAGCAACCGATTTCCTATTATCTCAAAGTACTCTGGACAATATACCATGCAAATATTCTACTTTGCAGCTAAATCGTTCCTGAAATAAGTGAATCTGGCGCTTGTCTTCAACGATACGAAGACAGACACTACGCCGCTATTCTCGATCTGATTGATTTTGTTCAGAACAAGAGTTCCACCGACTTCGTTTATCGCTTCAGCAGCTTGAAGAGCAGCGTCTAGCGCAGTGCTTGCTCCGGCTCTGCTTCTGTTGACTGTTGGAATCTCAGAAATCACGATTGACGCTTCAGGCATTTCCCACACTGGATGTCCGTCTTCGTCTTTGCCCATGAAAGTGAACGAAGGAGTCTGGACTACGCATACGATGCCTAGCTTGCCAATCGCGTTCTTAATCATGAAGTCGATCTGAGCAGCGTTCTCACAGAGAACTGGTATCTTCGTCTTCTTGAAGTAGACGTTCTCTTCAAGCACTTTCTTGATGGCTTCTTGAACGTCCATTATTGATTCTATGCGCTGTACTATGTCCATAATTGTCTCCTAAAATCTAAGTTGTAGTATTGCCTTGATAGCCTCCTTCGCGCCTTCTACCGCTTCGTCTGTCAACTGCTGGTTCGACGGCATAAGCGATGGGTCTTGCACTTGGTGAACATGATTTACTAAGGAGTACATCGGTATCAGACTTCCGTCTTCTCCGTTTCTGAAAAGCACGTTGCCTTTCTCCTTCGTTCCCTTCTTGTAGATTCTGAATAACTTGTAGATTCCCCTATCGTTGTTCTCACGTGGAGACATGCCATACGCGGTGTAGTGAAGTGGTATAGCCAGCGCGTTTGCTTCTTTCGGGTAGATGTCTATATCGTGGTACGCTCGAGTTATGCCAGGAATAGCGACTTCGACAGTAGCAGAATTGTTGTTCACTACCGGCTCAAGAACTTTGTCTGGCGAAAAGTGGTTTGACGATCTTCCCGTTGCGTTCAGCGGCGATCTTCTCGTCTCGTTTAGCATTCTCATGTGGTTGCGTATGCACCTTGCTAGATACTCGCCGGCGTTTCTGTAGACTGACTCCATGTTCGCGTCTACTCTGTCAAGCGCTTCCATGTCTGGAATTGTTATTTCGGTTTGTATCAGCATTATCCAAACTCCAATTGCAAGTCTTCAACTTCCTTTGAAGTGACGATCTCCCACCCCATCCCCGATCCGAAAGCGAAAGGAGGATACGGATTTCCAAGTCCGTCTGGCTCGTTTCCTAGTTCTTGCCATATCGGACTATCCTTCTTAGCAATCATTCTGTCTGTGTTCTTAGCAACTCCATCCCACATCACAAGAGAAGCTGCTTTGTGCCAGCGCTCCAACCAGTTTCTTGGATTCACTCTGTCTTCGTTGCGTACGAGTTCCCAACATGGATTCACGATCTTCTGTATTGGATCAGCTGCTGTCTCAAGCATGTCAAGCGAATGCGCTATTTGTGATTGCGTGTCTATGATGAGATTCAGACGGATGGTACTAGCAAGATCGTCAATGCGCTTAGAATCGCCTTCGTCTGGGCCAACAAGCCCCATGTCCTGAAGCTTCTCGTACATTAGCATCCGCGCTCTGCCCTTCCCCATGCTAATTGGCTCGCCTGCGTTTGGCCCGTCCTTCACTTCACCAACGCCGTTAACGTAGTCGTGCAGAATGTCCTTCACTTCGTCAAGATACTCCTTCATGGTGGTACGTGCGGAGTAGAACGCTTGCTGCTTCATCTTCTGCGTCCAATATACGCCAATCTCCTTAGACGAAAGCCCAGTTGGAAAACTGAACTTCGCGTCTATCTTGTCTGATTTTGCGTTGGATTTAATTGGTGGCATTAATCGTTAGTGTCTAGCTTGAAGTTGCGTGGGTCGACGAACATAAGCGCTGGCGTAGGATCGTCAATGTACTCGTCTTCTGGATCCTCGATTGCTATCCGTCCTGGGTTGTCGAATATCTCATTAGCTCTGTCCCATTCCTTTTGGCGCAATTTGTCCAACAGCGTCTCCATGTTTGGTAGACGAGTGAATGAAGCATAGCGGACGTGGATCAATATGAACTGAAGCAGTTCTGACGGCACGTAGTCGCGCCGCTTGTCTATCGCGTGTCCTTTCTTTAGACGTCCACGCCACGCTTCAGCGACGTTGTGTACTTCTTCGTTTAGAATGTTGTCTACGTCAGCGGTAGTAGCTGCTGTCTCAAGAGATAGTATTTCTGAATCAGCAAGATGCGTTCTAAGCAACGCGGGAGTTAAGTGAAGCCACATGGTTAAAAAGTCCTAAAAGTGCCTAATGTTTGCGCCGCTAATTATCGTCGAGACAAAAAGAGAACCCCTCCGTGAAGAGGGGTTCTTGTCAAGGAAAACAATACGAACCTTGAGATTAGAGAAGGACGACTACATGTTTGCCGTCGAGCATCTTGCATCCGTAGAGGCCGGTTGCCGTGACGTGAGTGAAGCCAGTTTCTGGTTTCGTGAAGGAGAGGAGCGTGATAGGAGCGCCAGTTCCTTCGTCAGCGACTGTGCCACTCTGCTTGTAAGCAGATTCGTCGACTTCAATGCCGCGTCCACCAAATGCGAGAGCGCCCTTTTCAGCGATGAAGCCTTTGACGCCTTCAGCGAGGTAAGGTGAAGCGATGACATAATCGAATCCAACAAAGCCCTTGAACATGCCATCAGCGAGAGCGTTGGTGCCAACGATAGCGGTATCACCGACAGTGCCGAGGAGTTTGGCGTATTCAGCAGGTTTGAGAACCAAGCATGCGTTGGATGGTTCAATGTCGTTTTCGACTGCGACAGCGTAGAGGTCAGCGAATCCTTGCTTTGTGGAAGTGAGTGTAGCGCTGAGTTCGTGGTTAGCAGGAACCATGCCGAAGAAGTCCTTGTTCATTCTGCGGGAGATTGCGAGAGCAGCGCTCTTGCCACCGTCTGCGAAGTAGTTGACATCGCTCTGGGTGAGCTGGACGTCGGTTGCTTCGAAACCGGCTACAGGATGGACAGAGAGAGGAACGTCTACGCCAACAACGTTTGATAGCTGAGCGTAGTTGTTGTTCTGAGCGTCGAAGTCGCCAGCTTCAGCCGCGTAGACTGGAACTTTGACGATTTCGCCTCTGCGAGCAGCTTCAGCGTTGAGTGAGTGGGCGAATGGCATGATTTTCTTGATGCCAGCGCCTAAGGAGATGCACGCTTCGTTAGCGGCAGTCGTTAGTCCTAAGTTTTGTAGTGCCATGATAGTTACCTATAAGTTTGAGTGTGTTATTTCAATTCGTCTTTGTGCTTCTTTGCATAAGCTAGTTTCTGCTTCTGTGGTAGCGAATTGTAGGTTTCCCAAGCAGAAGTAAGTGTTGGTTTCTGCGCTTCGTCCTTGTTCATCACTACATCGTTCTGAATAGGATGGAGCTTGTCTTTTAGCGAGTTGACGATTTTAGTTGTCAGCTCAGCGTTCTCCTTGTAGGAGTTCTTGACGGTGTCGCGTACTTCTTCGGGAAGATCTTCCACGAACTTGTCAGCTTCTTCGTCGAGTTTCTTTTCTGCCTCGCCCTTCTTGATTTCAGCGAGTTCAGCGATAGTCTTGCCGATTGACTCCATAATCATTTCTGATGTGGCGTCTTCAGGCAATCCAAGTAGTTTGATGAGTTCTTCGTTCATAATATCTGGTTCTTTTCCTAAATCCTTCGCGTCGATCTCTTGCGTTTCAGGCGCGGGGGCATCGTCGCTAAATATCGTCTCGTCTGTGCTTTTTTCCTCGTTCTGGACTTCTTCTTTCTTGTCTTCAGAACAAGAGTTCTCGCACTTCTCTTCTTTTGGCTCAGTGTTGTAGACGTGCTCAATGTCCTTCATAGCTGGACGGTTCGTAAGCGCGAATGAAAGTAGCTCGTTCGGTCTGTCTGCTTCGTCAAGAACGAAAGCGGGAGAACCGAATCTGTAGTTCAAGCCATTGAGTAGTTCAGCGCCTTTCGCTGAAACCTTTATGTCACCGACTAATCCACGCTCATCGTCTACTTTGATGTTTGACAGCCAGCCAGCTGCTTCGCTATCGTCTGTCAGCTCTGACTTGTGCTCAACGTCTACGATAAGTTCCTTCTTGAAGTTGCTGACAATGTTGTTGAATGCTTCCTTGTCGCACTTCTGGACAACTTCGCGTCCGTCAGTCGTGTAGTTCTTGTACTCTCCGAAAGGAGCGATTTGGACGGCTTCAATGACGTCCCCTGCTTTGAGATCTTTATTCATGAGTTTCTTTCTCCATCATAGATTGGACAGCAGCAATGTAGTCATTCTCCTCTTGCTGCTCGATTTTCTTGGTAAGAGCGTTTATGTCGTTCAGTATCTGCTTCTCCTCGTCGAACGACTTAGCGTTGAAGAGCTTTCCAACAAGGTGACGTATTGGATTAATCACAACGTCGAACGCCTTGAGAAGAGACGCTTTCGTTTTCACTTCGTCGGAAGGTTCTTCATGTTCTGTGTTCTGGACGGTTTCGACTGTTTCCGTAGTTTCCTCTACAGGCGTTTCTACGCGTTCCGTCTCTTCAGCGATTGTTTCATCGTCTGTTTCTACGGAGTCTCTTCTAGACGTGTCAGAAGGAACAGAAACTGCATTCTGTGGCTGTGTTGTCGATCTGCTAATCTTGAAACCAGTCATTTCGGACAACTGGACGGGATCAATCGTCAATCCAGCTTGACTTGCTTTCACTGCGCAATCAAGCACTTCAGTCGCTGATTTTGGTAGCGCTGTGTCAATCGAGAAGAACGCTAGTTTCTCCTTGCCGGGAAACGCTGCTTCAAGTAGCTTGTTGGCTACGTATCTGTTGAAGAGATTGGATATCTTAAACGCATCGCTCTTGACGATCTCACGCCATGTATCGGTGTGAGCGTCAGCGACTCCACTTCCCAAACCTGTTGCTTCAGCAAGCGATCCAAGGATTCCACCAGTTCCAGCAAGGATTATCTGTCGCTGCTGATACTCAAGGAACATTTTGAATGCTTCTGAGTTCGCGGGGTCAGTTCGTTCCGTATGCACTTCGCAGCCATTCGGCAAAGCGCCATTTCCACCGTCTGCTACCTTTTTAGCCGCTTCAGCGAACATCGTCACTTTGTCTTCTGCAAGTGGAGGAGCGATTATGTAGCAGTTCGGCAATCCTCTACGAGCAATCAGCCTTGCCCATTGTTCTTCGCCAAAATCAGTTCTGACGTAGATTGGCAGAGCAAGTCCATCTACAGGCGCTTCCTCGAAAGAAATGATTGCGCCAGTACCCGTTATTTTCTTCAGGCGCTTTTGGAAATCCAAGAAATCCTGTGCTGTTGGATTCCAGTAGACGTCATGCGTTGCCGGGTCTATGCAGAAGTTCCATGCGTCATAACAGTCAAAACGTTCCAATCCTCTGTCTGAGAATATCGGTTTGACTACTGCTATGCCTCTGAATACCGCCGTTTCAAGCGTCTTTATGGCTTCAATCAATGATCCATCGTCTTCTGCTCGTCCAAACTGTTCATTGAGGAATGCGACTTGCTCGTCTGCTAATACTTCGTTCTCTGCGTTCTTCGAGGCGTTGTCTCTTTTGCGGATTTCCCAGTCGCAGCCAATAAGCGCAGACTGACGGCGCTTCACGATTGTAGCGACGTTCACGTCTGACTGCTCAAGCATGTTGTAGATTAGCTCAAGGCGAGAAATGCACCCATTGCGGGAGAAATCAAGTATCTGCTCGACGGCTTTTGAGTTCAATCCACGAAGAGGATTGTACGATAACGCCATTCTGTATGCTGTGTCTTCTATAGGTATTGGATTCATATATGAAAAGCGCGTAAGGCGCTATTATGTGCGCGCCGCTAATTATCGTGTTGAATGGCGCTTTCTCAGAATGAGAACGGCAGAAAGTCGCACTCTTGGTGAGACAGCATATAGGCTCTGTTGGCAAGCGCTACGCTCGTTGCTTTGTCCGCGTGTCCAGTATCGTCAGAATCAGCCGTATAGCTTATGCCGTTCTGCGTCACTACGCGCTTTATCTTGTTCAAATCCTTTATGAGATCTGTATCGTCAGGTATAAGACAGTCGCTTTGCGAAAACGCTTTCTTGAGATTGTTGAAGATTTCAAGCTTAGATTGGGCCGTGAACGCTAACCCGTCAATCAATGCGCCATGCACTCTCGCCAAGTCTTCTGCAAGCTGCATTCCTATGCCTGTGCGGTCGACAGACACTTTGCGCGGTTTGAAGGTCTTGATTAGCGTGTTTATCTGTTCGAACTGCTGTTTGAATTCAAGATTAGACAGAGTTATCACCTTCTCGACGTATCGCTTCCCGTCAGCGCATTCAGCTAATATCGTTATCGCTGTCTTATCATGCGTCCGGCCGATGTCTATGCCCATGTAGCGAGCAACTACCTTTGGAAGCTCTGTATAGGTGACTGAGTTCAGTAGTTCGTATGAGAATAGCGCAACGTTGCTGTCTAATGGCTGACAAAGGAATTCCTGGGCAAAGGATTCTTCGTCAATCATGTTCTTCTTCAGCGTGTCTATGTCAACGTTTAGTCCCTGCGACTTCGCTTCGTATATGTTCAGCGAATACTTCTTGTAGTCGTTCTGCTCCTCCCACAATCTCCAGAACGTGTTCGACCGGCCAATAGGCGTTCCAGATATGATGAGCGATTTAGGTGGACCGAACGGCGAGGTGATAGAAGGGAATATCGCACGGTAGAACGCGTCTTGATGTTCTAGCGTGGAAAACTCGTCGCAGACAGTCAGTAGCGGAGAATAGCCCCTTACCTTTTCTGGATCTCCAGACGGCAACGTTATGATCCGACTTCCATTGCTAATGCGCACTTCCATCGTGAGTATTTCAGACGTGAAGTTAGCTACTGTGTCTGAAAAACAGTTCTGGAATATCTTCGCTAGGCGCTTCACTTTGTCCAATATCTCAAGAGCAGCGCGTTCGCCCGACGATATGAGGACGATCTTTGAGTTTGGATTTGTCCATGCTTTCTCAACGGCGATATACGCAAGAGTCAGCGACTTGCCTATTTGTCTGCTACACAGAAAGAAACAAAGGCGGTTATTGTTCGCAAGATCGCGCATCGTCTTCTGATACGGTAGCAGAATGTCAGACGGCAAATACATCAGAGTCCTAGTAGTTCCTTCGCTTTAGCTGCTTTCTCAGTGTCGGACAGCTTCACGTTCTGATCTGTTTCGACCTTTTCAGACCATCCATTCGCTTTAGCCCAAGGAGAACGGTTGAAGAACAGCGTTATTGCTTGCATGTTTCCTTCGTCAATCAGCTCAGAAAGCTTTGCAAGAGCCGTTTGGTATAGCGCTTCACGCGACTCATCGACGATCTTCTTGAAGTCTTCATGCTCTCTGTAGTAGCGGCTGACTTGCGAAACTGTCAAACCTGTCTCCTTTGAGATCATCGTGAAGTTGCCATTGAAACGGCGAGCAGCTACCTCTAAGTCGTATTTCCGCGACTCATAGGTCAATTCAGCGTTTAGTTGTTTTAGAGAGCGACTTTTTCCCATGGCGTCACCATCTCTAAATATCGTTTTTAACAACTTCGACAACGGCAGTAAGAGAATGTGCCTGCGCGAACTCGTCGAAGCGCTTCATGCGCTTCTGTTCCTCCTCTATCGCCTTCAAACATTCGTTCAGTATGACTCTGCTTGCCCATGAGTAGACGCGAGATCCGTGCTTCGGATTGTACTTCCTTTCCCACAGCGCTATACAGACGTGAGAATACGCCCGTGAGATCATTTCTTCCCGTAGGAGATCAGAACAAGAGTCAAAGCGCTTCGAACCAACGATCCTTTTGACCATCTTATTCATGTTCTCGGCCAAAGAAACTGGAAAGTCTCCGTCTCGATACATGCTTAGAACATCGTCCCATAGGTCCTTCTCCCTTACATAATATGGACCTGGCATTATTGGACGCTCCCTAGCAAATACTTCAGATTGAGATAAGTCGAATAGCCGCTTCTTCCATCGTCTTTCTCCCATTTTCTGGAAGCAATCGTGACGACCATGTCTTGTGGCACTCCGCTGACTTGCGCTTCCATCAAGCGTTGTATCTTCTCCTTGCCGAACACGTCGATAGCGAGGAAGCTATCTCCCACTTCGTCTTTCGTCTTAACGATTGCTGTAGCTTTCAGGTATTCTGCGCCACGCTCCATCTTAAGCGTTATTGGCTCAGTCACTGACATGACTGTTCCTACTACATAGATTCTCATTGTCTGTTCTCCCGGTTTCTTTCTGAGTTGTAAAGTATTTCTACTGCTTGACGCGCAATCTTCGCGTTCTCTCTGCATTTGTCTCTATGCGATTGATGTTCTGTAGCATCTGTCATTTCAAGTTCCCAATGCGCTGCTGCTCTAAGCAGAATCGTCTTGAGGAACTCAAAATCTGTCTTGTCTATCTCAATTCTCATTGTATGATCCCCTTCTCTTTCAGAAGAATGTTCTTCAAGTAAGCGAATTGAAGCGGACGATCCATCATCAGCTTCAAGTAAAAGAAAAGCGAAGCGCCGTTGTGGACGCTCCACTTTCCAAAGCGGTGGCATTTCGCGCACAGGCTAATTCCATTGTCTAAGTCTAGTCGGTAGTCTTTCCAACCGTGCCTCGGCAGAATGTGATGCGCCTGTAGATGTTCGGCCGATCCACAAAGGAAGCACTTGTTTCCGTCTCTATCTCTTACTGTTTTGCTCCAGTTCTTTAGTTGTGTTCGTAATGATGTTTTCTTCTTCTTTACCATATATGTCTGATAACTCCATAGGTTTATATCTTCTCAAGAAAGGACATGGCAGTCCGTGCAATAACAGCACTGGCAACGCTGTCCTTTCCTCAAACGCTTTCAATACTTCTGACGAAAGATCAGTCATTCTTCCCCGCTGTACCGATTGCGAATCCCAAAACTATTCCTGCTATGAACAGGAAAAAGCAATATGCCGTCTCCATCATCTTACGAAGTGCGCCCCCACGCAGAACTTGACATGAAGATCAGCGCTATTCTTGAAGTAAGTAGTCGGTATGTCTACTCCAAGTTCGTGCCAAATGTTCTTGTGTCCAATGCCAAGAGCGATCCAATAGAAGAGCGTTCCGTTCACTAGGAACTGCTCAGACGCAGCTATCTCCTTTGCAGCGTCAAGCGCGTTCGTGATTCCAGCTCTGGGAATCTCAATGCGAGTGCAGTCGTAGAAGCACTTCGCTTCAAGATCTGTTCCCATGAAAGCCATTCCTTCTTTGCCACGTTGGACTAGATACATCTGATCTGAAGAGTGGTATCTCGTCGAACGGGAGATGAGTATCTTCCTCTTTGGCGCTACCTCGATCGGATCAAGCCACGGTCCTTTGCACTCCATCGGCAGTCCGAAGACGAACTGATGAGAATAAAGCAGATTCTGGTTAGTCGCTTGCAGAGATTCCTTCTTGAAGAAGATCTTTCTGAACTGGTTTAGATCGTAGTCGATCTGTATTGGATCGTTTGGCTGCCACTTCGCTACGCCTGAAACGAAGGACTGAGCTTCAAGCAATGGTTTCAAGAAGTCGTAAGACGCAGCGTTGAACTTCAGCCCTTCACCATGCGACTGTCTGAGAATCAGTGGTTCGTGCTTTCCTCCGTTCACGTCAAGAAAGAGATTCGCTTTAGCTCCTTCTCTTTCGCAGATCTGCTTCACTGTGTAGAGACCGGCTACCAAATCGCCCATGTCTCCGCTGTGTAGAAAGTTCAATGTCTTCATCAATTGTCCTCCTCTCATCCAAAACACACGTAATTCAGTTCTTCCATTGGCGCTAGCTTTCTACCAAGCTTTCTTTCAAGATGCGCTCTGACTTTATCCATCTGCTCGTCGAACATTTTGATCTGACCTTCGCGGTACCCTTCTTGATACGCCTGTTCCCACACTGTGTCTAAACATGCGCTGAGAACGTCGTTTTGGATTGTCTTTACAAGCTCATTGTCGAACTTGCGGAGTATTTCGTCGTAATTGTTCTTCGTATTGTCCATAGATTGTCCCTCTATTGCTTTTTAACACCTTAGTTGTTGTGTCCAAATGGATTCGTCGGTTTCCAAGTGCCACGCCCTGGAATGAACCCAGAAGGAATTTCCGCTTCAGGAAGAATGCGGATCGTTTCGTCTGTCTTTGGATTGTAGAACCAACGGATGCGCTGCATGGTAGCGCGCTGGCGCTTCGTTGTAGTAGCGCTGCGCTTGTAGCCGGCTCTTGAGTATGAACCACCACGTTGCGCGTTGTATCCGAAATCTGGATCTTGCGTCTTGAATCCCTTGATGAATCCAATCTCAAGTTCATTAGCGATGTTTGGATCTTCTGTCACAGCAAGAATCTCATGCGTGAACTTGTCCCATCCAAACTTCTGGATAGCGCGCTTGATCCGATAACCATTGTAGAGCGCTTTGTGGAAACGTGCTTCTGGATCGGTTGTCTGTCCAATGTAGGATTTGCCGTTGTCTGCGGTGTTGGTTAGCTTGTATATTGAGTATGTCATATCGTATTGTTTCTTCCGTATAAGTTCGTGGCCGGAATTGGCCGCGTATTAGCTATTTACGGGGAAACAGCCAAAGACAAAGCGCTTCAAACGACCGTCTGATTTGTTAAAAAGACGAAACGTTGAAATTTCAATGGTTTTTGACTGAAAAAAATTTTTTTCTTCGTCTGAAAATCGGCTTTTTAACCGTATACTATTCTTATGGACACAAACGCTATACAGAAGAAACAAAGAACCGAAAACCGCGAAACGCGAAATCAGTTCCAGCGCGTCACTTCGTTCCGCGCTTTGGAACAGAGTATCGTTGGGAGAAAAAGAGTAGTTCTTCGTCTAAAAACTATACCACTCAAAAATGTCATCACTTCGTTAGTTTTAGATTGTCTAGTTATAGAGTGTTTAGTTTTAGATGAAAGGAGTCTAGTTATAGATAATAGGAGGGGTCACATTTGGAAAACAACACTAGGGGTCACATTCAAATGTCTAGGGGTCACAATGAAGTTCTATAGGGGTCACATTCAATTTCGGCGTGAGCTATAGGGGTCACATTCGTTTTGCCAACAGGGGTCACAATGAAGCGGCTTTTAGCGGCAAAAACGTATATAGGTTATGTGCAGCCGAATTTTCCCGAGTAACATATATTCGTGCTATTCGAAAGCACAAAGTTGAAAACCATTGGTTTCTAGGTTTTGACGAGCGGTATCGTTTTTTTGAGGAAGCCAAACTTTTTACCGCAGTATGAAACAATCAATATCATTAGAACAATACGAAACTGACTTCAAGCAAGTCGTTCTTTACAACAGCGTCTATTCCATCAATCGGTACTTGAATGGCGATGTCTCTTCATTCTTTCAAACGATGTTGGAATACAGTCAAGCCAGGCTAGACTTCATGAAGAATGGCGTCCGAATACCAGACAGCGAATTCCATGATCTTCTACAACGGATGGAGAAACTGAACTACGCGTTTAGCTTGCCAAAGGATTTCGTCAAAGCTATGTTCCATAGACGAGACGGCAAACAGTCAGTTTCAAAATTCGTAGACAAGCTTTGCAAATCAGGCGAAATCGTCAGATTCAACCACGGCGTGCTGAGAACGAAGACAGCAACAAAGCACTTCGCAGCGAAGTATCTTCCAAATATGGAGCTTCTTGCGTCTGTCTTTGCAGACAAGGAGCTTTTGGCGAAGGTGCTTGACTTCAAGTCTGACTTCTACACGAAGCGCCAATACAGATTCATTTCCAAACTCAAGAACATCAAGCAACAGAAAGAAAAAACGATGATACACAACGATGAAGAGCCGGTCTTCATAAACCAGCAACGTACTTATAGCAGAAAACGCATGACGAAAGCTCAGCGCGAGAAGCTGAACGAAGACATTCCAGAGCAAGACGTCGAAGACACAGATCCGACTGGAAGCTTCACATGCTTCTCTGAAGAAGAGAAACGCGAGTTCATGGAACCGGTGCAGTACAGCATGCCGGTTGACAATAACAAGCAGCGTGAATTGGACAAACTGATGTTTCCATTCCGTAAGCGCATTCTAGACAGAAACAATCCAATAACTGAAGAGGAACTAAAGGCGAAGGAACAAGAATTCAGAAAGGAGCTTGGCCTATGAAGACGAAGAAACGGTTGAAGACGCGGATCAAGGAGAAGCTGCATATCAAGAAAGACGACTACAAAGCACTGAAAAAGTTGCTATGCGTCCACATTGACTTTGACAGGATAACAAACGACAAGCAACTGATGAAGAAAATACTCGAAATGATACAATCCAAAAAGAAGTTCGTCTTGCCGATGAGCGTGATTGGCTTATTCGATCCAGAGAAGCCAACTGAAGGATTGAAGGAAATCAAGATCGCTGATCCAATCTTAATGAACACCGAAGTATGATATTCTCTGTTTCATACTGTATAGGAGAAAGACGCCGGGAAGTTATGGTTTCTCGGCGTTTTTCTTTTCGGTATTATATGACGTAACCAAGTCAAGTTATTTCTTTGGTAACCACGCTGCGTGATTGAAGATCGGGTGATTTTCCACGCAGCGTTTTCAGCAAGTGTCTGAAATTTCAGAAAATTGTCATTGACAGACCTATGACAGTTGTGGTAAAATCTGCAGTTTCGTCACGCCGCAATAGAACGGCAAGCAAAACCCACAACAACCAAAGGAAACCAACATGAACCGCACAACCAACAAGCACCTCTACGGAATGATTGATTCGATCAACATCCGTCTTCAGACAATGGGCAAGGTCGGACGCTACGGCGTGGAATTCGCCTACGGGCATACCAACGTCGTGTTCTACGCCAATCCGAATTCGTCGGGATGCAGCGATGTCCGCTGTGGTCTGACGAAGTCTGAAGCATACGATGTTCTGCAAGGAATCTGGCACTGCCTGGCAATCGCAATTCAGTAAGGAAAGGACGGAAGCAAATGAAAATGGACGGAAGCACAGTTCAGACGAAGTTCATCATCAGGCGCCATCCCGAAAGGGGTGGTCGCCATCCCAATTGGCAAGTGTTCGACTCAACGGACGGTTCGCTGATCTGCGTGTGCGCGTATCAGAAAGGCGCAGAGGCGCTTTGTGAAAGACTTTGGGCGATGGACCGCGTTATCATTCATCTGTCGGACAAAGGTCTGTTAAAAAGCGTTCTGGACGGGACTAAAGTCGGTCTTGAAATCACAGCTTAGTTTCCAGTAGAATACCCAACCCAATTCAACCCATGAAGATCGCAAAGCTAGGCGAGCGGGGTTCTCTGCTCAAAGACAAGAACGGATACTTGAAAGCAGTAGTGTCCGTCAATGGCAAGCAGTACCAGAAGCGAGTCAAGAGCGAAGACGAAGGGCGTCAGTTCGTTCTGTCGGTCGAACTTGAGCGGAACAACCGCGACGAGCTTTCAGCGAAGCAGCTAAACGACGCAAGCAACGCACTCCACCTTCTGAAGAAAGAAGGCGTGTCTGTATCGTTTTGCGATCTTGCGCGCTACTACATAGACAACGCGTTCGAAGGCATAGTGACAGTCAATGAAGCGCTTGTTGAGTTCGGCGAGTTCTGCAAGACACGCCTAAGCGCTGACACTTGCGACTACTACAACCGTTATCTTGGCATGTTCTCAAAGGAATTTGGCGAGTGCAAGGTAGCTACCATCACGAAGAAGAACATCATCTCCTTCTTGTCGCGGTATGAAGACAAGCGTGGATCGTGGATGAACTGCCGCAACGCTGTGTCTAAGTTCTTCACTGAATGCGTTAAGCTGGACTACTGCCACGAGAATCCATGTAGGATGATAGAGCCACCACGGCAGACGAAAGCTCCAGACAGACGGTTCTTCACTCCGGAGAACGCTGCTAAGCTGCTTCATCTGCTTGCTGAGAAACGGAAGAAGTACGTTCCTTTCGTAGCGCTTGGTCTGTTCGGTGGTCTTCGCCCTATTGAAGCGTACCGTCTGAAGCTAGCCAATCTCAACATGGAGACTCGCTACATCAAGATCGCCGGCGATGCAACGAAGTCGCATACCTTCAAGGAGCGTCTTGTTCCCATAAACGACACGCTATACGCTTGGCTGAAAGCATTTCCATACGCAGAAATGACGAAGGTGAGCGCTACGCCGAATTCGCTTGCCGAACAGATATCCGACTTCTGCAAGGAGCATGGCATTCCAAAGCATCAAGACGATCTGCGCCACTCCTTTGAGACGTATGAGTTCGCGCGCACGGGCAACAGCGCGCAGACAGCGGCGATATGCGGGCATAGCGAACGGATCGCTATTCAGCACTACAGAGGTCTTGCTACGAAGGAAGAAGCGCTGAAGTACTTCGCCATCCGACCGAAGGAGAATGTCGTGTCTGATCTTGACGCCCTATGACGAAAATGACAGATTCTATGACAAGTTTTCAAGAAACCTCACGAAACAGCGTATTTTACGCGCTTTCTGCAAAATGGATTTGATTTCATGAACAATACAAACCCCATATAGTGGGTTCAAAAATGGCTGTTAAAAGACTTTTTAACACATTTTTCGGGGTTTTTTGTCGTGTTATTCGTGTGAAATATCGTCAAAGTTGTTAAAAAGCTTCTACGGGATTATGACAATTGAATGACAGAGCTACTTGACAGACGCGATCCCAATTTGGTAGGATTTTCATACACGCACAACAAAGGAGCACAACATGGCAAAAGCGAAAATGAGTATTTGGGGTCATGGCCACATTTGGAACATTGATGTGGTTAAGACAACCAAAGAAATGAAACAGCTCTGCGATCAGATCGACGATGGCAGTTGGGATTATGAAACGTATGGTGAGCCAGAAGACGGAGCGCTTGAAAGCGGAGTCAACATTGGTCCATCAGCTACTATCGCTGTTGAAGACAGCAAAGGAAAGACGATCTTCGAAATAGCTGTTGACGATCTTCCATACAGTTGCTTTGAGCATGAGTATCGTCTAATGTCTGAAATCGCTAAAAGCTGCCACTTTAAGAAATACGCTGGCATTTGGTTCTACAGCGAAACAGCGAAAGGCGAGTTCTTTACCCTTGACGAAGTGAGCATCCCAAAAGAAGGGATCGATCCAAAGAAGTTTCGTGTCTCGCTTGAACACTTGTTAGTCGGAGAAGGCGAAGAAGTCTACTGCCATATTAGCAACATAGCATACGATGGCCACTACTTCGAAGAGGACACTGGAACAGTTGTCTTCAAGGGCGGTGGTTCGCTTTCTGTCTACTAGTACAAGTCTGTCGGTTTTTCGCTGTACGGGCATGGATTGATCTTGAATCCATGCTCGGCGTTTAGCCAACGGACCCAATACTTCCACAAAGCGCCGTGGTTGAAGCAGCCGTCTATGGTATGGACGCATTCATGAGCGAGGACATTCTTCAGCGCTTCGCTTGTGTTTGTGTATTCCTTCCAGATTAGATCGGTGACGTTCACCTTGAAGCGTCCATCGTCAAGCTTGTATGTCACGGCGTAGCAGTCGTTCCTGTCTATGAAGCCAACCTCTGGACACACTTTCTCAGAAACCGGCACTTTCCAAGTTTTCAGGTCGAAGAGCAAGTTGGTGAAGATGCGCTGAACTTTCTTCCGTTCAGTCGACGAGGACGTTGGTCCGCTTCGTTCCATGTTCAGTCATAATGAAGAAGCACCTATGCGCTGCTTTCTGGAATTCGTCATACTTGAAGCCATTGTACCCTTCCTTGATGTTTACGAAGTCTCTTGTAAGGCGGTCTGAGGAAATCCAGTCGAACTTTGATGCGCGGAACGTCTTGCCGTCTCCGTAGCCGGCTATCGCAAGCGCTTTAGCTGAATGGTCGTCTTTGATTCCCCAGTTGCGAAGGTTGCCTTTCGCCCAACGGTATGACAATCCGCTCTTGCTCATCTTCAGGTCTTTGATCTGAGTGTTTGGATCTTCTGATGCTTTTGAGCAGTCAGGATGTCCGAACGAAACGATCTTGATGCCCGAAGTTGACGGTTTTTCCTCTTCAACGGGCTTTTCTGGCTTGTCAGGTTTCGTTTCTGTTTCTGGAATAGCGGTAGATTCGCCTGGCGTAGCGGTAGAAGGGCTTCCGTCATAAGTGCTGATGAAATACACGATCTTAGCGATCCAAGCCGTTAAACGCCTTTTTAGGCGATTTGCTTCTTTCTCAATCTTGTTCATTTCGTGTCTCCTATGAAAATTGGTTCTGTCCATTCGATGTTTGGTGGTGGCGACTCCATTTCGGTTCGGACGGTGTAGCACCCCGTAAGAAACAGAATCAGCAGCACAGCGAAGAGCTTCATGATCTGATGGTAGAGATTCCCACCAAGACGAAGCGCTTGGTAGATCGGTCCAGTCACTTTCTTGCTTGCGCCGTATCCTTCGCTGAGTATCTTGAAACAATCGTCGAAGAACGCGAGAAGCACTTTCTCTGGAATGCCAGTAGCTTTGGAAATCGCTTCCACTTTTGAGTAACCACAGTCGTGGAACACAGAAGCGCGGAACAGACAGTCAAGGTTCTTCGTTCCACCATCGGGCAAGTTGCTCGTTCCTCCCCAGTACTGCTTTTCAGCGTCGAAGTTCTTCAGCCACCAATGAGAACGGTTCTCGTCTACCTTCTGCACTAAGAAGAGATCGTCTTCGTAGTCGAACGCAGCGAAGCGCTCCGTCTTTATGACTCCGTAGTCTACCGTGTAGACAAGTCCATAGAAATGGTCGTTGTCTTTTTTGAGCGCGTCCTTTGCGAACTTGTAGACGATAGGCGCTAA
>ODAJ014753874.1_pt1 | contig 29395 bp, 28 predicted proteins | sample 1539241 | NCBI WGS metagenome assembly ODAJ01 (sample SAMN02144231, study PRJEB22623) | gut metagenome | biome: sheep rumen | host: Ovis aries | place: New Zealand
GAAGCCGGAAGGCAACAACATAAAGGCAACGATAGACCTGCCCAGCAGTAAAAGCATCAGCAACCGTGTGCTGATTATGAACGCACTGAGCGAACAGCCGGCCAGACTGGGCCATATAGCCCAATGCGACGACACCGACGTAATGGTCAAAGCGCTGGAAAGCGACGGCACGCACGTGGACATAGGCGCCGCAGGCACCGCTATGCGCTTCCTTACGGCCTACTACAGCCAGCAACCTGGCACACACACCATTACGGGCAGCGAGCGCATGCGCAAACGCCCCATCAAGATTCTGGTGGATGCGCTGAACGAGGCTGGTGCCAGCATCAGCTATGCGGGTGAAGAAGGATTCCCTCCGCTAAAAATAGAGGGGCGGAAACTGCGTGGCGGACACATTGAACTCGACAGCAGCGTAAGCAGCCAATACATCAGCGCACTGATGATGGTAGCCCCTACCATGGAACAAGGCCTTGAGTTAGAACTGAAAGGCAAACTGGTGTCGCTCCCCTACATTCTGATGACCAAACAACTGATGGAACAATTCGGGGCAAAAGTAAGCATGGAAGGCAACACCGTGAAAATAGCCCCACAGAAATACACCGCCAAAGATATGGATGTGGAAAGCGACTGGTCGGCCAGCAGCTACTGGTACGAGATAGCCGCACTGGCAGAAGAGCAGGAAATAAGGCTGCCAAGACTCTACAACCCGAGTGTGCAGGGCGACAGCCAGATTGCCAACCTGTTCCGTCCGCTGGGCATCAGCACTATTTTTGAGGGCGACACTGTAAAACTGACCAAGACGGGCACCCCTGTAGCCCATTATGAAGAGAACCTGGTGGAACAACCCGACCTGGCACAAACCTTTGTGGTAACGTGCTGCATGTTAGGCACCACTTTCCGCTTTAGCGGACTGGGCAACCTGAAGATAAAGGAAACCGACCGCATTGCCGCCCTGATTAACGAGATGGCCAAACTGGGCTACGTGGTGACCGAACCTGAAGACGGAGTGCTGGCATGGGACGGCAAACACTGCGAACCAGCGACAGACCTGCAAATTGCCACTTACGAAGACCACCGCATGGCCATGGCCTTCGCACCAGTCTGTTTGAGAAACAGCAGCATAAAGATTGCCAACGCACAAGTGGTTTCAAAATCATACCCACTCTACTGGGAAGATTTGAAGAAAGCGGGCTTCGAAGTAAAGTAACAGACAACAAGGAATGGGCCGCTCTCTATTCACGCCATTTTTTATGCCCTTGGTATGCGAATTACATCAATTCAACCAAACGATAGATGGTGATGATTAATGAGGCATACAATATCCTGACAAAATCATCAAACTTACTTACAAAGTAGAATTTTATTGGATTACTAAAGGATTCAGAAGTTAGGATAAAGAGGCAGGCACATCGGGAACAGCCTTTCTAGCCTCCTCGAGTTTTTGTTTCAAGAATTCCACCTTAGAAGGCAGCTCTTCAATCAATAGGCAGCCACTCCAGTATTCCGTTTTCTCTAAAGACAAGGTCAGCCTGACACTATGCATACCAACGCCCGTCACCTTAAATCCCTTTAACTTGTTTTTCTTAAAAAGGTCTTTTGCAAGAGTCTTTACCAACAGGCTGTTCAACTCAATAACACGCTTGTATTTAATAGCAAAAGGAGCTTTTCCAAATAGTTTGACACCGAATACGGCATACGGTGACATTTCAACGTCAACCAGCCTCTTGCAACCTTGGAACGCGGTGTCCGCAACCTCGGTCACACCATCGGGTATTTTGATTTTTGTCAACGAGATACAGTAACTGAAAGCCTCATAGCCAATGGACTTCAGCGTACTTGGCAGCCGAACCTCAGTCAGTCCGTTACAAGAGGCGAAAGTGTATTGTCCAATTTCTGTTATGCCCTCAGGCAACACAACAGACTTCACTTTTCTACAATTGCAAAAAGCCAAACTATTGATATGGGTTACTGTGGCAGGTATTTCCACTTCAGTACACTTATTGGGATCGCCTACCCAACCATAACATTTGGTGTTGTTGGCGTAGAATAGTATTCTGGGTTCAAACAGTTTGCACCCGTAAAATGCGGAGTCACCAATTTCTTCAAGGGAATGTAGGTGAGGGTCGGGAAGCATTTGACACTGACTAAAGGCATCAGCACCGATATGGGTTAAAGATTCGGGAAAGTTGATGTCGGACAAAGACAGACAACAAGAGAACGAATCGCGCCCTATCTTTGTTAAGCCATCGGGCAACCGTACTTTGACCAGTTTTCTACATTCTCTAAAAACGCCGTCTCCAATCAGTTTGGTCGACTGTGGGATGATGACTTCAGTCAAATTCTCGCAAAAGGAGAATGCGAATCTATCAATTTCTTCAAGCCCATCGTTTAACTTAACCTTTTCAAGCGAAGAACAAAAAATGAAAGCACTATTGCCTATTTTTTTAACTGAAGCCGGAATCTCGATGCAAGTGACATGTTTACACATATTAAAAGCTTCCGCTTCAATTTCAGTCACACAGTATTTCCTACCCTCAAATTCTACAGAATCTGGAATAGAAACCGTTGTAACGTCACCTTCATAACCCACAACCGCACATTCGTTCTCGCCCTTTATTGAAAATTTAAGCATAATGCATTTTCTGTTATAGTAACAAAACGAGCCAATCCGCTTCCAGATTGGCTCGTTTTCCTTATATGAATCTGTTTACTTCATCTTCATAGGCTGTCCGGTAGCCTCAACAACACTCCACCAGAACTCACCCTCCAAGTTGACCTTTTTACGTTGCGAAGTAGCGGCCTCGATAGGCAACAAGGTGAAAGCCCCGTTCCAATAGCCCACCACAAAGTCGGTACGTCCAGCCATAGCGGCATGAACGGCATTCTGAGTCAGCTGTTCGCAGAACTTGCTATCGTTAGCATTAGCCGGAATACTGCGGATAATGTAGCTAGGATCGATATACTTCACACTAATAGGAATATGCTTCTTGTTGAAGTAGTCGGTAATCTGGTTCTTCATGAAGATACCGATATCTTCGTGCAAGATGTTTCCAGAAGCATCCTTTTTACGTTCGCCCTCGAAGAACTGTTGTCCGGCACCCTCAGCGACCACAATCACCGCATGTTTTTTCCGTTCCAAACGTTTTTCCAACAAGTTGAGGAAACCGTTTTTAGTTTCAGGGTTATCGAGGTCGAAATCCATTTCCGGAATCAGGCAGAAGTTGACATCGGGCACAGCCAAAGCCACGTTAGCGGCAATAAAGCCAGAGTCACGTCCCATCAGTTTCACCAGTGCGACGCCGTTAATAGCGCCCTTAGCCTCGTAATGCGCATTCAAGATAATGCTTTGTGCGGCAGTGAAAGCCGATTCGAACCCGAACGACTTTTCAATAAGGTTGATATCGTTATCGATAGTCTTAGGCACACCAGCCACCACAATTTTCAAGCCACGGCGCTCAATTTCCTTATAAATGCCATGGGCACCCTTGAGTGTGCCATCGCCACCCACGCAGAACAATATATTGATGTTGTTTCTTTCCAAAGTATCGACAATAACCTCGTAAGGCTGGTCGCCACGCGAAGAAGCCAGCATACTGCCACCGTCCTTATGAATATCGTCAACCAAGTCAGGGTCCAAATTGATGAACGGAATATGGTTATCGGGATTAAAGCCCGCATATCCGTACTGGACACCAACCACATTTCTGACTCCATATTGGTTATAAAGATGCGTAACCAAGCCACGAATCACATTATTCAGACCAGGACACAAGCCACCGCAGGTGACAATAGCCACTTTAGTTTTAGCAGGTTCGAAATAAAGGAAGTCCTTAGGTCCCGGCTTTTCGAAAGAAACCAAGTCCTGACCGTTTTTAACGGCGTTCATCACATCGTGTAGCGAATTGGAGTAAAGTACGCGTTCGCCATCTTCCACAAAATCGTAGATACCATCACCCTTAACTTTAGACAAAAGCAGAGGCGACTTAATTTTACATTCACCTAACGTTTTAATCGTAAAATCCATGTCCATAGACCTAAACCAAATTAGTATATCGCAAAATTAGATTTTTTATTCTTTTATCACATAACAAAAACTCCTAAAAAAGCATGTTTTTTAGAAGGGGTTACGAATTGTAAGTTAATCGGCCACATCTGCCGTAAACAACAAAAAAACGGCAGCGGGAAACCATTAAAAACCCAACAACCCCACCTAACCAAGGAAGGGAAAGGGCATTATTCGGATTCAGCCATACCAGCCGACAACAGACCTCAGTCACCAACCCACAGAATCAGGCCTTGTTTTCCATATAGTCTACAATAGCCTTCTTCACCTCCTCCATCAACCATTTCGGAGTGGAAGTCGCCCCACATATACCAACCGAGTCCACGCCTTCGAGCAGCGAGAAATCGATTTCTTCGGGGCCAGAAATCATAACTATATTATCGTTGTGTCGTTTACACTCGTTAAAAAGAACACGTCCGTTAGAACTTTTAGCCCCCGAGACGAAGAACACCAGGTTGTGCTGCGCAACGAACTTAACAATTTTAGGGATGCGGTTCGCCACCTGTCTGCAAATAGTATCGTTGAACTGGAAGTCACAACCAGGCTTGATACGTTCCTTAATGAGGTCGACAACTGCCTTGAAGCCATCGATAGACTTGGTGGTTTGCGAGAACAGTTTGATGTTCTTGTTAAAGTCGACTTTATTTAAATCGTCGGGACCCTCAATAACAATAGCGCTACCATTGGTCTGTCCGACCAATCCGTTCACCTCGGCATGTCCAATTTTACCATAGATGACAATCTGCGTCAGCTCGGGATCAGACTCCTGAAAAGCCTTCTTAATAGTCTGTTGCAGGTGCAGCACCACAGGGCAGGTAGCGTCGATAATAGTGATACCGTTCTGCCGCGCCACCTCGTAAGTGGAAGGCGGTTCGCCATGTGCCCTTAAAAGGACACGGGTATTAGAGAGGGAGACAAACGTATCGTGATCGATAGTGTGCAACCCCTGCTGTGCCAACCGGTCGACCTCCATACTGTTGTGGACAATATCGCCCAAGCAGAAAAGCGGACCTTCGGCCTTCATTTCATCTTCCGCCTTACGGATGGCAGTCACCACCCCATGGCAGAAGCCAGAATTATCGTCAATTTCAACCTTCATACCCCTTTAGGCACCCGTTCTTTGCTTAAACAAATTAAGGATAAATTCCTTCTGTTCCTCACGGGTGATATTACCGTTATCGAGGACCACAGCATCGTCGGCCTTACGCAACGGACTCACCTCACGGTGTTCATCGATATAGTCGCGCTGTTTGACGTTTTCGAGGATTGCCTCGAAAGGCTCCTCTTGTCCCTTCTCCTTCAATTCAAGGTAGCGTCTTTGCGCACGAACCTCAGGATCGGCCGTCATAAAAATCTTCAGTTCAGCGTCAGGGAAGACCGTAGTACCGATATCTCTACCATCCATAACCACGCCTTTCGCCTTACCCATTTCCTGTTGCAGAGCCACGAGCGCCTCACGGACAAAAGGAAGGGCGGCAACGATAGAAACCTGTGAAGACACCTTGAGAGAACGGATTTCGCTCTCCACATTTTCGCCATTCAGGTAGGCATCGGCCTTCCCCTCGGCATTTTTCCGGAATTCTATTTTGACCTGAGGAAGGAGGGAACGAAGTTTGACCTCCTCGACCTTACCGTCGGTAATAAGGTTCTTCTGTTGGCAAAAAAGGGTCACACAGCGGTACATAGCGCCACTGTCGACATATACATAACCCACCTCGCGGGCGAGGTCTTTCGCAACCGTACTCTTACCACAAGAAGAATAACCGTCGATAGCAACAGTAATTTTTTTCATTATTTATCTTTTTTTCTAAAATCGTCGATACAAGAAGAAAGGTTAACACCAAAAACGCCACCAGAAGGGCCATAGATGGCATAAGAGGCGCCTAGCGCGAACTTATAGACGTGCAGATTTGCGCCGAACGACCAACCCGCCGCCCCACCAGCGTTCTCCATAGCGAACTCTTTGTGACGCCTGTGGTTGTAGGAAGCGGCCACCGAGAAATTTTTAGTAGGAATAAACTCGACACCAATCACCATGTGGCGCATGAACATATCGCCCCACGAAACGTCTTCCTTATACTCGGCCTCGACATAAGAAGACGAAGCCTTGTAAAGGTTAGCGTCTTTCTCATAATCGAAGTCCCATTTGTTCAATTTAGTGTAAGTAAGGTTGAAGCGGAAAGGCGCATGCGCCAACTTTTTGGTAACACCCACCTGAACATCCCACGGGAGCGACTCGCGCTCGTCTTCGTAAGGCGTGAACTGCACACCGAAATTACGGACAGCAAGACCTGCCGAAAACAACTTTTCAGGCAAATAGTAGAACGCACCCAAGTCGAGCGCCAAGCCAAAGCTGGAATAGTCGGCAATATGGCTGTAGACCGGTTTAAGCGCCATACCCATAGAAAAATTGGAAGCAAGACGGCGTACATACATCAGCGACAAATCCATATCGGAAGCTGAGAACGTACCATCTTCCACACCGTACTCATCATATGCGTCGAACGTGCCGTAGCCCATAAAGGTAAAGCCAACGCCCCACCAACTGAGGCTGTCGACCGCCTGGCCAAAAGTCAGGCTTCCGTAATTAGCATCGGCAATATAGTTGAAGTAAGAGAGTCCGACAGACGTACCTGGAATTGCAGACAAAAGCGCCGGATTCTGTTGCGCAAGGGTAACCTCGCCACTGTATAGAGACACATTGTCGCCACCCAAAGCAAAAACAGTCGTCGAAGTGGGAAGAGTAAGGAACTGGTAAGCCTTACTGCCACCATAAGCGAAGGCATTGCCCGCTGCACCAAGAATTATAGCCAAAGATAAAAAGGTTCGCCTCATTTGCATATTTTTTGAAGTACGGGAAACTTAAAATTCCGCCATAACAGAATTCAAATATAACACTATTTTAGAAAAAAACGAGAGAAAGACGTTTGCTATTGCCTATTTTTGCAAAAAAATTAGGCAACAGGGCTACTCCAGAAAAACGAGAACAAAGCCCCGAAAAACAGAAAACAGAAAAAGGATGAAAACTTACGAAGAAACCAGCCGCAAGCCGAATTTCATGGCACTGTCGCCCCTAATCGTATTTTTATGCTGCTACCTTCTCGCCTCCATATTGCTGGGAGACTTCTACAAAATACCCATCACAGTAGCCTTTTTGGTATCGGCAGTCTACGCGGTAGCCACCACGAGAGGGCTCAGCCTCGACCAACGCATCATGCAGTTCAGCAAAGGAGCGGGCAACAAGAACATTATGCTGATGCTGTGGATCTTTATCCTAGCCGGAGCATTCGCGAGCAGTGCCAAAGGAATGGGTTCGGTAGACGCCACCGTGAACGCCACCCTGCACCTGCTACCCGAAAGTTTATTGTTGCCGGGTCTGTTTCTGGCCGCGTGCTTCATATCGCTGTCGATAGGCACCTCGGTAGGCACCATAGTGGCACTGACGCCCGTAGCAGTGGGCATAGCCGGACAGACAGACAGCAACCTGCCCATGATAGTGGGAATAGTGGTAGGAGGCGCCCTTTTTGGCGACAACCTCTCGTTCATATCAGATACGACCATTGTCGCCACCCAAACGCTAGGCTGCAAAATGAGCGACAAGTTCAAAGCCAACTTCAAGATAGCCCTGCCCGCCGCCCTGGTGGCCCTGGCCTACTACATCTACGCCGGACAACAGACCCAAACACCCAGTGGGCTGACCGAGACTGAATGGGTGAAAGTGCTGCCCTACCTGGTGGTGCTGGGCACGGCAATAGCCGGCATAAATGTAACCGTTGTGCTCTGCCTCGGCATCGTCCTCACCGGACTGACCGGCATAGCGACCGGCACCTACGACCTTTACGGCTGGATGAGCCACATGGGGAACGGCATACTGGGAATGAGCGAGTTGATAATAGTGACCCTGCTGGCCGGCGGAATGCTGGAACTCATCCGCTACAACGGCGGTATCGACTACATTGTGCAAGGCCTGTGCAAACGCGTCAAGAGCCAGCGCGGCGGCAAGCTGACCATAGCCCTGCTGGTGGTGCTTAGCGACCTCTGTACTGCCAACAACACCATAGCCATAGTGACCGTAGGCCCAATTGCCAAACAGCTGACCGAAAAATACGGCATCGACAAACGCCAGGCGGCAAGCCTGCTCGACACCTTCTCGTGCTTCGCACAAGGACTGATACCCTACGGCGCACAACTGCTAATGGCGGCCGGTCTGGCCCAAATAGCCCCAAACAGCATAGTCGGCTACATGTACTACCCCATGATACTGGGTGTGGTGGCACTAGCGGCAGCCCTAAAGACAGCCAAGAAAAAAAGCTAGTGCGTTAGATTTGGTAAAGCGTTAGGAAATGCGTATAATTGCAGAGAATTCAAACCGTTAGAAAAAGGAGAAAGCCGAAAATCCTAAAAAAGAGTAGGTATGGATAGTATATTAAACAAAAAAAATGAAAAATTTAATGAAGAAAACAGGGCTTATACTAAGCCTAATTGTAGCATGTTTGGCACTGCCCGCCTGTGACAACGACGACAACAACGATCCGACACCTGTATCGGATGTAAGCACCAGAATTGTAGCGAACTGGCAGATGACCAACATATTTTCTGTGACTGTTGACGAGAGCGGTGAAATACAAAAAACCGAAGGCAAAATGATGCAGTCTGCAAACTGGGAATTCGGTAAAGACGGCTACCAATACATTACCTTGGACGGTTACGCCGCTGAAGAACGCTACAAATACGAAATTAAGGGTAACGAGCTAACCCTCATCCAAGATGTGGAAAACAACCCTGAAATAAGACATGGAGTTGTAAAGATTTCGAACGGAACCATGGTTCTTGATCTCTATGAAGAAGGAAGCAAAACAGAATATACAGAATACATATTTCAACAAGTAAGGTAGGAAGACGAATGGACGAGAAACTACTTTCCGCATTCGAAGGCCGACTGCTCGACAACCTGCTACGCATAGGCAAGGACAACGGGCTGACCGACGAGAAACTGCTGCAAACAGAAGACATCGGCAAACGCTGGCAGGAACTGGCACCCGAATATATGGCAGACGCCGTTCCGGCAGTACAAGACTACCCTTCCTTCTCGGTTGGGTGCGCACTGTATTTGGGAATGGGCATTGCCTGGGGCTGGGATGCAGACTGGGACACCTACAAGACGGCCGAATATAAAAGTTTTTACGGTGACCAAGGATTCGACAACATGGACGACCACATAACAGAACACCTCTACGGGCTGCGCAAGTGGACGACCGAAGCGAAACAGTTTCAAGACAAAGTCAAACAACTGGCCGAGGCGACCGTTACCGCCATCAGGCACGAGGGAGTAGAGCCACAAAGCCAACAGGCTTTCTACCTGTTCCACAGCGCCTGCAAAGTAATGTTCTTTATGGGTGCCAGCATAGGATTGAAACGTCTGGGCTACAAACTTGAAAAAGTGAATTTCAATTAACGAAAAAGAAGCGGAACAACACCGCCTTCAAACAACAGAAAGTTCCCCCAAACCCGGCAAAGGTTTGGGGGAACTTTTTTATGCAAGCGCCGACATGCGGCCAGCCAAACAACGGCCTTTACTTATACAACACCAACCGCTGTCCGTTTTTCAAAACAGCATTCTTCTTCAAAGAATTCATCTTTTGGAGCGACTTCAGCGTGATAGCATACTTCTGAGAAATAGACCAAAGCGACTCACCAGCCTCGACATAGTGGTATTTGGAAGAGGTATAGCTGTCGTTCTTACCCCCCACATAAAGCACCTCGCCAACGGAAAGGATATGCGACTTGTCGAAATCGTTATAGTCGTACAAGTCGTTGACAGAAACGCCAGCAGCCTTTGCCAGCCCATAAAGCGTGTTCCCTTTCTCGACCACAACACACTTTACACCCGCAACAGTCCCATTCACCACCTTAGGCGGATTGTTGGAGCGGACATCCTCAACAACCTCTTCATCGTCGTTCAGATACTTGTCGGGATTTTGGTCTAACAAATAAAGTTTGTTAGCCTTAATAACGTCGATTAACAGAGAAGGATATTGTGGATTAGTAGCATATCCGCACTTTTTCAGACCCTTAGCCCACTTCTTATAATCGGTAACCTTGTATTTGAACAAAGGCGCGTACACCTTACGTTCGGCAAGGAAAAGCGCATGGTCTTCGAAAGACTCCTCGGCAGAATCGTATTTGCGGAAGCACTCGTGTCGTTTGTCGTCGTTCTTGTAATAAGTCTTCCCCTTCCACTCGTTCTTACACTTAATGCCGAAATGGTTATTGGCGGCAACCGTCAGCGCACTGCGGCCACTGCCACTTTCCAGAATGCCCTGCGCCAAAGTAATGCTGGCAGGAATACGGTACTTCTTCATGTGCTTGATGGCAATTTTATGGTACTTCTGGATGTAGGCAGAAGTTTCGGCAGACTGGTACTTAGAGTAATTGCCAGCCACCAAGGACTGGAGAGGGAGAATAGAAATAAACAGTAGGAGGAACCGATACATAAATAGAATAGGATAAATAAAAAAGGCGATGCAGAAAAAGTATTTCCACATCGCCAAAAGTTACTAATAAAAATCCCCCTTTCGGAGAAAGATAATTATTCGAAAGAACCCATACGGAGCTTGTTCACCTCTTCGTTAGAGAGGAAACGCCACTGTCCACGACGGAGATTCTTCTTAGTCAAACCAGCGAAGTAGGTACGGTCGAGGCGCATAACACGGTAACCGAGGTGTTCGAAAATACGACGAACGATACGGTTACGTCCAGAGTGGATTTCGATGCCCACCTTCTTGTTGTTACCCTCTTCAACGAAGCTGAGGTTATCAGCCTTAATTTCGCCGTCTTCAAGGGTGATACCATTCAAAATGGTCTCGTAGTCGGCAGCTTCCAAAGCACGGTCGAGGGCAACCTCGTACACCTTTTTCTTGTTGTACTGAGGGTGGGTCAACTTAGCGGCCAAGTCGCCATCGTTAGTAAGAAGGAGAACGCCAGTAGTGTTACGGTCGAGACGACCTACTGGATAGATACGTTCGCGACACGCGTTCTTAACGATATCCATAACTGTAGTCTTTGCATTAGGATCGTCGGTAGTAGTAACGCAGTCTTTAGGCTTGTTAAGCAACAAGTAAACACGACGGTCAGGATTAACAGTCTGGTCGTTAATCATCACCTTGTCGGAACGAAGGATCTTGGTACCCAATTCGGTAACAGGAGTGCCGTTGACAGTGATAGCACCAGCCATAATGAGCTGATCGGCCTCACGACGAGAGCAAACACCAGCATTAGCCAAGAACTTATTGAGACGAATTTCTTCGTTTGGATCGTACTGGATATCATATTCAACCGGCTGTGGCATGCGAGGGCGCATCTGTGGACGACCGCCATTAGGACGACGGTTGTTGTTGTAACCACCACCACGGTTGTTGTTGTAGCCCCCACCACGGTTGTTATTGTAGCCACCGCCACGGTTGTTGTTGTAGCCACCGCCACGATTGTTGTTGTAGCCACCGCCACGGTTGTTGTTGTAGCCACCACCACGGTTGTTGTTGTAACCACCACGGTTATTGTTGTAGCCACCGCGGTTATCGTCATAGTTGCGGTTGTCGTCGTAGTTGTTGTAGCCACCACGGTTGTTGTTGTAGCCACCGCCACGGTTGTTGTTATAACCACCACGATTGTTGTTGTAACCACCGCCACGGTTGTTGTTATAACCGCCACGATTGTTGTTGTAACCACCACGGTTGTTGTTATAACCGCCACGGTCGTTGTTGTAACCACCACGATCGTTGTTATAATCACCGTTGTTCTGACGATAAGGACGGCCTTGTCCGCCATTAGGGTCGAAATTAGAGTGATTGGTATCACCAATACGACGTCTAGGACGGCGTTCGCCCTTTAAATGGTTATCACTAGAGAAATTTGGGTTAAAACTCTTTCTCTCATTCTGTTCGTCGCCACCCTCACGGCTGGCACCATTGTTCCTCCCGGAATCCTGCCATTCTTCATCTACAGGTCTCATTTCACTAAAAAATTAAATGTTTAATATATAATAAAACTAAATAATCGGTTAATTATTATCTAATTCTTTCAATTTTGCGGCAATTTTCTCAATTTCAGCCTTCTTTTCAGCAATTTTCTTTTCAATAGAAGACTTCAACGAAGAAGCGCCCTTCGAATTAGCGAGGAATCCCATATTGTTCATATAGGTGGTTACCTCCGATTCGAGGCTAGCTTTCAACTTCATCAGACGCTGAGCCTCATTCTTAGGCTGAGCATCGGCATTACGGCCGCCACCCTTGTTAGAGCGGTGAGAAGCAGCATTACTGCCCCGCAACTTAATATTAAGCGCATCAGATTTCTCTTCAACAGCCAAGTGGAATGCCTTATAGATAGCATCCTTTTCCTTAACAGGGACATGGCCGATAGAGTTGAACTGTTCAGACAAGGCACGCAACTGCTCGGCGGCAGCAGACGGATCAGAAACAACATCGAGCGTCTGAATCTGTTCGATGATAGTCTTCTTCTGTTCCAAGTTTGCCTGCTCAGAGGTGCGTTTATCCTTGAAATTTTTATTTTTGGCCTCAAAAAAGGCATCACAAGCAGAGATAAAGCGTTTCCAAACCGCATCGGACTGTTTTTTAGCGACCGAACCGATGGTCTTCCACTCCTTCTGCAATTCAACCAGTTTATCGGCAGTAGCCTTCCAGTCGGTACTGTCCTTCAAAGCCTCAGCCTGTTCACACAAAGCAATCTTCTTCGCCAAATTTTCAGAGAAGACCGCCTTAGTAGACTTGAAGTACTCAGACTTAGCATTGAAGAAAGCGTCGCACGCAGCGCGGAAACGAGTAAAGATAGAGTTGTTGAACTTTTTAGGAGCAAAACCAATCGTTCTCCACTCCTTCTGCAATTCAACAATCACATTGCTCTGTTCCTGCCATTCCTTGAAAGAATTGAGTTCGTCGGTCTTGATGGCCTCAATCTTCTCGCAGATAGCGGTCTTCTTCTCCAAGTTCTCGTTAGCAGCGGCACGCAGCTTGTCGAAATACTCGTTGTGCATCTTGTTGATGACGGTAGACGCAGCCTTGAAGCGAGTCCAAATCTGCTCACGCATATCTTTAGCGACCGGACCCTGGTTGCTCCACTCTTCATGCAGCGACTGCAACTTGCGGAAAGCAGCAACTACGTCAGACTCGCCAGCCAATTTTTCGGCAGCCTCGCACAACTTAACCTTCGTTTCCAGATTCTTTCTAAAATCGTAGTCACGAAGTTCGTTATCCATTTTCAGGTTATCGTAGAAAGTCTCGACCAGTGTCTGGTAGTTTTCGCGAGTTTTAGAAACTTCGGTAGCAGGCACTTGTCCCACCGCCTTCCATTCGTCTTGCAACTTCTGGAAAGCAGGCACCTTCTTGCCACAGTCTTCCGGTGCGTCAATCAGTTCCTTCAAGCGGAGGATGATATCCTTTTTACGAGAGAGGTTCGCCTCTTTCTGCGCCTCCTCCTTCTGGATTTCTGCCTGTCGTTTGTCCTTGTAATCAGCCAAGGCATCCTTCAACGCCTGTTCGTTGGCATCGGCAGGGAACGAGAAATCAGCTTCATCGCCACCATTAGCGACAAAGGCTTCTCTTTCGGCATCCTTTCTATGATTAAAAAGACGATAGAACGACTGTTTAACAGCCTCAACATCTGATTTAATAGCAAGATAAGAATCCGTTGGGTTTGACACCAAATCTTTAAGTTTGGCAACAAGTTCCTCTTCGGAAAGGTTTATATAAGAATTAACTTTACTTTCATCAACGGCAGCCACCTGCTCAGGCAGTTCATCAGCGTTTATAGAAGAACCATTGACCCACTCTTCAGAAACAGCATCCTGCTGTTTTGGATCAACATTTTCGAGTGTATCCATATACTATTGTCTTGTTAGTAGTACTCTTTATAATAGCGGTTACTTATATTATACAAATATATAAAAAAATATGATAGAGGAATGCTAAAACGGAAAAATGCAATTAAAAAAGTGAACAAGAAAGTCCATACTTGGAAAAATCGAAGTTTTTGAAGTCTTCCATAGCCGTATCGTATCCCATTTTCATCATGTAGTCCGACTTCGACGTTTCAAACATTCCCACATTTTTTTCGGGCTTCATATCGACCACCAAATCGCAAAACGACTTTTCCTTATAGGTATTGCCGTTTACCGCCAAGTGGAAGACGCGTTCGGTGACCGTAATCAGTCCCATCTGCGTAGAAGCCGCCATTGGCCGTATAGGGTTAACATGCACCCCCATAACGAAATCGCACTGCGAGCGCAGCACTTCGGCAGGCAGGTTGCAAAGGAATCCCCCATCAACATAATAGCGCGAACCAATTTTAGCCGGGTTGAACAAGACCGGCACACTTGCCGAAGCCACCACAGCATCGACAAGGTTTCCCGACGAGAAGTAGGCAATAGTACCCGCCACCAGGTCAGTTGCGTTTACTATGAGCGGAGTTTTCAAATCCTCGAAATTCTCGGCCTGCAACATATTGTCGAGATATTTTTTATAGCCCCTCACGCTAGCGAAGCCGCCATGTTTGGGCATATTGAGTTTCACGCCCTTGGTGAAAGACGACTTTTCGAAGAAATCGACCATTTCCTCAACCGAACGTCCGTCAGCGTACATAGCACCAACAATGGCTCCCGCACTGACACCCGAGACAATATCGGGTTTCAGACCGATTTCGTCTAAGGCCTTCAGCACACCAATATGCGCAACACCACGTATGCCGCCACCACTCAAAGCAAGTCCAAACTTATACTTCGCCATAAGCAATCAGGCTTTTTCTTTTTTTTCTGGAACATAAGGGTATCTGCCCTCAACCCACAATGCGTAAACGCCCATAATAATCAGCGCGTCAGCACCAAGGAAAACAGCCACTTCAGCTACATCGGAGAAGAAACGGTATATGAGTGCCAAGACGAGCATCAAAGCGGAAAGCAGCAATTGTGTAAATATCACCTTTCTGTGCGAGCATCCGGAATAAAGCATGCGCTGGTACAGATGGTTTTTAGTGGGCACTCTGAAATTATCGCCTGCGATAATGCGACGGAGCAAAGTGTAAGTGACATCGAAGAAAGGGACGAAACATATAATCATATACGCAAAGAACGGTATACCATTCACATCTGGATTGGAATTGGAAATCACAGAACCAGCCACCAAATGGTCACTCTGAAAATAGACGCCCATAACTGCAAAAACATAACCCAAAAAAGAAGCGCACGCATCACCCATCAGGTATCGGGCAGGATACCAGTTTCTAGTAAGGAAACCTGCGATGCACGGAATCAGGAAAAAGATAGGGTTTGAGACAGGAGCGAATACAATGGCAGCGACACAGATAGCAATAGATACAGCAGCCAGATTTCCCTCCTTTCCGTCGATACCATCATAAAATCGGAAAACATCGATAAACCAGGTCAACAACAAGAACGACAAAACGTTCATGACAATGACAGAAATGTTGGTATTCCATATAAAACCGCCAACAGTAAGAGCATTTACCCCGCCCAAAATATACATGGCGCACGCGACAGAAGCCATTTGTACAACCATTCGGAAATAGGAAGGGAAATGTTTATACTCGTCCAACACAATAGCAGCAACAAGGAACAAACCAGGCACCATTGCCATAAACAATTCAAACGGCATAAAATCGGTGAAGACCGTGAGACACGCGCAAGAAAAGAACCATGTGGCAACGATGGAAAGCCCCGCACCTTCGGGTAAGATACGGACAGGATGGTTTTGAGGGACATTGTGCGTTTTCTGATAAGAAGCGATTGCACGACGTCTGACATAACGGGCAATTGCCCAAGAGAGGACAAAGGCCACAAAGAAGAGAATCCAAATCATATAAGAGATGAATTAATCAAATATACAACATCCGAACAATTGGCAAGAAAAAAACATACTTAGCAATTGTAGCTCAAAATTAAGAGAAAGAAGTCTACAGAGCAAGAGGTATTTAAAAAAAATGTGCCGAGGAAACCCACGACACATTTATATGGTTCAAATCTTGTTTTGTTAGAATTACTGAGCAGGAGTTTCAGCAGGAGCTGCAGGAGCAGCAGGCTGTGCGTTAGCACCTTCAACACCTGGGTTAACTGGGAGGGCAGTAGAAGTAGACTGAACCTCAGATTTCTGCACACTTTCAGTAGCCTCTGAAGCACCGGTAATTGAAGTAATAATACTCAGGACAACGATGAAGCCCATCAAGAACCAAGTGATTTTTTCAACGATGTCGGTAGTCTGCTTAACGCCAGCAAAGTCATTACCCTTTGCGAAATTTTCTGCCAAACCTCCACCTTTAGACTTCTGTACAAGTACTATAGCAACCATAAGGATGGAAGCGAATACGATCAAACCAGTTAAAATGTAATACATTATAAATACTTTATCAATTTTTTCAAAAATCGGATTTGCTCTGCAAAGTAAGCACTTTTTTCTGGATATTTCAAGCAGAGTTGTTCGAAAATATTAATCGCCTTATCAAATTTTTCCTGCTTGATGTAAATTTTGGCCAGAGTTTCGGTAAAAAACTCATTAGAAGGCTTCGAATCAACCCTCTCGGTTTGTGCGCCAGAAGGCACATTGTCGTCATCGTCGTCGTCAGAAGCAACCGTGTTCTGCACCTTCAGCGGAGCACTGGCAGCGGCACTCTGTTCTGCCTTCCGTTTTGCCTGTGCAGCCTCGAAATGCGACAAAAAGGCATCGACCTCTGCCCCAAAGCGCAACGCACTGCCCACATCGGGGTCATCGGCCCCGGCCGTCGTCGAGCCAGCAGCAGGATGGGTAGGAGCAAGAGAAGATATCCTCTTCACCCTGGCCTCAGGCTTAGACGGAGCAACAACAGGCTCAACAGGCTCTGTTTTTTCGGCAGCAACAGCAGGAGTTGACAGTTCTTCTTCCCGTTTATCGACCAAAAGAAGCATGAGTTGGTTACGGTTGGGAGCATACAATGCAGTACGATGCAGTTCGGCATCACAGATAACATCGTGCTCGTTACCCAATCCCTTCTGATACAGCAACCTGAACGCAGAGACATACGGATACTCGTCGATCAGTTTCTGCAAGTCAGAGAAATGCGACCTGTTAACCAGACCCGGGTTGGCGACCAGCCTATTCAGTTCAGAAATGGTCATATAGCAGTCTAATTACCAGTTAGCAACCGTGCGGTTAAATATCTGGTTGACCAGATCCTCGATAATCTGTTCGTTCAGTTCATCCTGGACCTGGTTGATAGTCTGTTCGTTCGAGAATTCCTGATAAGAAGAGAAACGCTGTTCAAAGTTCTCGCTAGGATTCTGCTTGTTCACGAAACGCACATTAAGGGTAATCTGCAATTTGGTTTTTGTAGAAGTACCTGCCGTATTGACGCCAATCTGAATAAGTTCGTAATTGACAATTTCACCAGACACCTGTAAATCGCCATCACGAGGAACCAACTTCAAGCGAGTCTTACTAGAATACTCATCCTTCAGTTTTTCGTTAAAGTTAGGCGCCAGAGAAGGATAAACCAAAGACGCCTGGTTAGGGAAGTCGGTTACAGAAATAGTTTTAATCTTAGTATAATCGATAGAAGTGCCATTGAACTTGTAAGAGACCATACAAGAAGACAACCCTATAAAGAGTAAAACGACAATGAAGAATAAGTTGCGTTTCATATATCAAGACCAAATTTTTTTATCTTACGGTAAAGGGTGCGTTCCGAAATTTTGAGTTCGTCGGCAGCCAGTTTACGGTTTCCACCATTCCTTTCCAACGACTTCTTAATCATCTCCTTCTGCATTTCCTCGATAGTGCGGTTTTCAGGTTCGAGGAACACATCGGTATCGACCGTAGCGTTGTTGTTGATTTTAGAAGAAGAGCTGAAGCCGTTATTAACGACGACAGAAGGTGCAACAGTTCCCGAATCGGTATTAGATTCGCCAGAACTAAAATGCAGGCTTTCGGCAGGATGCAGCGTAGAGAAGCGCGAGAGGTCGACATCGACGTCCGTTTCGGGTACAATAGTCTTCCCCACAGCCTTGTTCAACAACTGTTTCAGGTCGTTAATCTCCTTCCGCATATCGAACAGAATCTGGTAGAGCACCTCACGTTCGCTTTCAGTCCATTTGCCACCATTAGCACCAGCCGCCGAGCCAGCGTTATCGTCAACAAGGACCAGCGAGCGCTCTTGCGAAAGCGGTTTAATGTAAGGTAACAACATATCGGCCGTCACCTCTCTAGCCTCGGAGAGAATAGAAATCTGCTCGGCCACGTTTTTAAGTTGTCGGATGTTGCCCGGCCACGAGAACTGCATCAGCAACTGCTGTGCGTCGTCGGTGAGCCGAACCCCCGGCATTTTATTTTTCTCGGCAAAATCAGCCGCGAACTTGCGGAAAAGCATCGGGATGTCTACCTTACGGTCGCGCAACGGCGGAATGTAGATAGGCACCGTATTCAAGCGGTAGTAAAGGTCCTCGCGGAAACGGCCGTTTTCAATAGCCTTAGGCAAATTGACATTAGTAGCGGCAATAACCCTGACGTTGGTTTTCAAAACCTTTGAGGAACCCACCTTAATAAATTCGCCGGCCTCAAGCACACGCAAAAGTCGGGCCTGCGTAGCCATTGGCATTTCGCCAATTTCATCGAGGAAAATGGTGCCCCCATTAGCTTCCTCGAAATATCCCTTACGGTCGGAAATAGCACCAGTAAAAGCGCCCTTTTCATGGCCAAAGAGTTCAGAGTCGATAGTACCCTCGGGAATAGCGCCACAGTTCACAGCAATAAACGTGCTGTGCTTACGGGCGCTGTAGTTATGGATAATACGCGGAATATTTTCCTTACCCACACCACTTTCACCAGTAACAAGCACCGAGAGGTCGGTATTGGCAACCTGAACAGCCACATCGATAGCTCTGTTCAAGCCTTCGTCAACACCAATAATACCGAAGCGTTGCTTTACTTGCTGAAGTTCAGAAGCACTTAACACGGCAAAAACAAATTAAGAGACCTACCATTATCATTAATCGAGCGCCAATTCAGACAAAGCATCGTCAGCATCGTTATCAGGAAGAACCGTGCGGTCGCTGTTACGACGGGCATTACGGTCCTCTTTCTGCTTTTTCAGCGGATTTTTAGAGGCTTCCTCGAAACGGATACGGTTCTCGTAAATATCGCAAGCCAAATAAAGCGCCTGACGGAAAGAGTCGGGCGACGCCTTACCGATACCAGCCTTATCGTATGCTGTACCATGGTCGGGCGACGTACGAATAACCGGCAATCCGGCCGTAAAGTTAACACCCTGCTCCATCGACAGAGCCTTGAAAGGAACCAAGCCCTGGTCGTGGTACATAGCCAGAACGCCATCGAAACTCTTGAAGCTACCAGCGCCAAAGAAGCCATCGGGCGGATATGGTCCAAAAGCGAGAATGCCATTCTCGTTAGCCTTCTTAATGGCAGGAATGATGGCATCTTGCTCTTCGGTACCGAGCAAACCGTTATCGCCAGCATGTGGGTTCAGACCCAGAACTGCGATACGCGGACGCATAACACCGAAGTCGGACTTAAGCGACTGGTTGAAAATTTCGAGTTTTTCAACAATATTGTCGACATTGATATAACGGTACACATCGCGGAGTGGCAAATGTCCAGTAAGGATCGCCACACGCATAACGTCGCACACCGAAAGCATCAGTCCATGAGTACCCAACGCGAATTTCTGTTCCAAAAACTCAGTATGTCCTGGAAAATGGAACGCATCGGACTGGATGTTCTTCTTATTGATAGGGGCAGTGACCAAGACATCGATCAGGCCCTCCTTCAAATCGTCGGTAGCACGTTCAAGCGCCATAAAGGCAGACTTACCAGCCTCGGGAGTCGATTTTGAAAGGTCGACCTTAACCTCGTCGTCAACACAGTTGATGATGTTCGCCCTGCGCGGATTCGCATCAGCAGCAGAGTTAATCACATTCAGATTGAAATCGTCAATACCCAATGTTTTACGGTGGAATGCCGCAATTTTAGACGAGCCATAAACAATTGGAGTACAAAAATCGAGAATTCGGTTATCGATCAAGGTTTTGATGATAACCTCGTAACCGATACCGTTTATATCACCTTGGGTAATACCCACTTTTAACTTACCGTTTTCCATTTAGAAAATGTATTAGAACGAGTGGTTCACAGACCACGCACAATTTATGCAAAATTAAAACAAAAAGGACATAAATCCTATTGCAAAGGGCAATCAAAGGTTATTTCGCCGCAGTTGAGTCAGGAGCAGCGACCTTAACCTTCAGCGAACCAGCGGCAGCCTCTAACATGCGCAAGCGGTTACGTTTTTCCTGTCCTGGAGCGTATAAGAAGACCATTGCGGTAACAATGTTGCGGTGATCGGCTGAAAGGTAGTTACGAGAAACAAACGGGCCACCCATCACATCGATCGGACAATGCCACCTACCACGAACCTCGACACAATAATCAGAGTTCTTGGAGTACAACACTTCGGATGTAAGCGGTATAATCGGCAGGCGTTTCATATACGAGCCCTCTGACGGACCAGGGATGTAGAGTTTTGTGAAGGAATCCTGCACAGCCACCAAGTGTTCTGGAGAAAAGTCCTCGACAGAACGGTATGGCGAGGTGAAAACCACCATATTCTGGTTCACATTCAGGTTGCCGTTCGACATCCAGACAAAGCCGGTCGTGTCGCGCATCTTGTTCAAGTCGGCAGGGACAAGGATGTCGACACCAAACTTCTTCTGTATAACACGGCTGAAGTTAAGATTCTGGTAACTGCTGAAATAATTCAGTGCGCGTCCTTCCTCGGCATTTATGAAGTAACGGCGCAACTCGTCGCCCTTCTCCTTCACGAAAGCAGCCAAAACTTGCTCGTTCGGAGCCGTAATTTTCGCCACAGCTTGCGGTTTGGCAAAGTAGTTATTGATATAATTGAGAGAGCCCTTGGTATAACGGGAAGGGTCGACCTCGTAGAACACAATGTTACGTGCTGTTTTAACGGTAGCGTCGAACTCAGCAGTCTTCAAGTGGATAACCTTAAAGAAAGGCTCATCTTCAGGAAGCGCAGGCATCGGGCTAGAAAACAAAGAGTCGACAATACGACCCGAAGGACGGTTCCAAACAGAGTCGGCCCCAACCACCAACAAATCGTAAGTAGAACCCGTAACCGTTGGAAGGAAACGCCCGTCGCCCGAGCAAGCGGACAAAGCCAAAATCGAAGCAGTTGCCGCACCTATCAGAATTTTTTTCATGCTATCAAAAATAAGTTAGTTATAAATTGTCAGCCTCTTGGTTCTGCTTCATAGTAGAAAGCAAACCGCAAGCGGCCCAAATATCTTCTCCACGAGAGTGGCGGATTGTCGTATTAATGCCCCGTTTTAGAAGCATCGACTCAAAAGCAAGCATACCCGCCTGGTTTACCCCTTCTAACGGAACGCCCGGAACTTTGTGGAACCTAATCAGGTTGACCAAACAAGGAAATCCCCGCAAAATACGTTTCAGCTCGTCGGCATGTTCAGCAGAGTCGTTAACCCCCTTGAAGACAATATACTCGAAAGAGATACGGCGCTGACCGGTAAAATCGAATTTACGTATAAGGTCAAGCACATCGGCCGCCGGATAGGCCTTTTGAACAGGCATCAGCCTCAAACGCTCGTCAGCAAAAGGCGAATGAAGGGAAATAGCCAGATGGCACGACGACTCGGTAAGGAAACGCTTTAGCCCGGGAACAAGACCGACAGAAGAGACGGTAATGCGTTTTGGACTCCAAGCATAGCCATAGTCAGCCGTAAGCACATCGAGCACCTGCAACAGGTTGTCGACATTGTCCATCGGCTCGCCCATACCCATAAACACGACATTAGTAAGTTTGTCGGTTTCGGGAATAGACTGAATTTGGTTAAGGATGTCGGCCGGCGACAATTGTCCCGAGAAGCCCTGCTTGCCCGTATTACAGAACAGGCAGTTCATCTTACAGCCAATCTGCGACGAGACGCAAAGCGTAGCCCTATCCTTATCGGGTATGTAAACCGACTCGATGTATTTGCCATTACCGACAGGGAAAAGGTACTTTTTAGTGCCGTCGACACTTTCCTTGACATCGGAAGGGGGCACACAGCCAACCTCGTAACCGTCGGCCAGTTTTTCGCGGTTTACCTTCGAGATGTTAAGCATATCGGCAATAGAAGACACCTTCTTCTTGTACAGCCAGTCGGCCAACTGTTTGGCCGTAAAAGCAGGCATACCCAAAGAAGTAACCACCTCCTTCAGTTGAGGCAGCGTCATACCCAAAAGTTGTTTCATAATGAAAACAGGAAATAAAACTATAACGAAAGAAAAGAGTAGAAGCGAAATAAATTCACCCCTACTCCATCCTTATATTATATTCCAGAAATATCGGGAATTAGAAGAAGTTGTAGCTGTTGTCTTCAACATCGCCCTTATCTTCAAGAGCCTCAATCAAAGAACGGCCAACCGAGGTCTGGATAGTGCGGTCTAGATTTGCCTTGTCAGTTGCAGGCATCTGAGAGTCGCGTTCAGCAATCTTCTGGAAAACGAACACAGAAGAGTTACCTTTAACTGGCTTAGAAAGTTCGTTCATCTTAGCAGAAACGATGGCACCAACCAAACCGGTTTCGTTACCGAACTTTTCAACGTAGTTAGAAGAGAAGCGTACAGCCTTAGCAGTATCAATAGTACCTACTTCAGCCAAAGCCTTGCCATTGAGTTCAGCAATCAGCTTATCAGCCTTCTTCTGCTTGATAACAGCTTCAGTAACTTCGTTCTTCACGCTTTCGAAAGGAAGAATACCATCTTTGTCTTCAACCACTTCGGTCAGAGCACCTACGATGTAGAATTCAGGCACTTCGGTGAACACCTCAGAAACGTCGCCCTGCTTGTGTTCAAACGCCCACTTGATGAGAGCGCGAGAGTTTGGCAACACATAAGTAGTAGGCTGACCCTTGGTAAGGTGCTGCAAAGGACGGATAGTCATGTGCTTTTCAGCAGCACTTTTCACGAACTCTTCAGCAGTCTTATTGTTTACAGAGAAGTCGTTAGCAACACGGTCGAGGCTGTCGATAGTAGCAGAGCTAGGCTCGATGCGGGTAGCCAAAATAGTGATTTTAGCCTTCTTGATAGGAGCAGTCTGATCTGTAACCTTGACAACGAAGCAAACTGGGCCGTTGCTTACAGTGAAGACATCACCCTTTTTGCCACCAAAAGTCTTTTCGTCGAACTTAGGGAGAGATACATAGCCTTCCTGAATCCAGCCCTGGTCACCACCCTTGTCAGCAGATCTTGTATCCTTAGAGAGTTTAGCAGCCAAAGCAGCGAAGTCGGCACCACCACGAACAGCAGCAACGACACTGTCGGCGCGACGCTGAGAAGCAACAGAATCGGCCTCCTGAATAGCGATAAGGCTGAAACGGACAGAGTCTGGACGATTAACAGGGTTAGCCAAACACTTAGCAACCTTGTAAAGTTTCTGGCTCTGGTCGGTAACAACTTCAGAAACAGTTCCAGCAGTAGCGTTTTTAGCAAACTCGGTGAAAGCACGGTCGTAGTTATCTGGCTTGATAAAGACGTTGATATACTGGTAATTCTTTTCAGAAGCGCTTTCAAAAAGGAGACGGAGCTGTTCCTCGTCGGTAGTATTCTTCAACTGAGCACGGAGCGAGTCCATATTGTCTTGTCCTTCCTTAAGGTCTTGAGCTGAAGGTTGGATAGGGATAATAAGGATATCCATATTACGGTAGCCCTCTTTCTTGAAGGAGTAATCCTTCACCTTATTATAGTAAGCCAACAACTCGGCCTCGGTAGGCTGAACATCAGCATCATTCACATCAGCGTAAAGTTTGCGAGCAACCACTGCATCGTATTCCTTACCACTGAGGGAAGCCAAGAAATCGGCCTCGGCCTTAGGAGTAGACATTGCATTAGCCAAAATAGCACCAATCTTGTCAGACATCAGGCTGTTCTTGATGGTGTTCTCCATATACATCCACAAGTTGCGTTCAGACTGCTGTCTTTCAATGAACTGGTTACGCTGATTCAGATCTTGAATAGTATTAGGGTCACGGTTAACGTCATCGATAAGGCGACTAACAATGTTCTTATCGAACATACCCTGCTGGTTAGTGAAAAGGCCGCTACGGATAAGGAGCATATGAGGGTTGTCGCCGATAGTGGCATCGGTCAATTCCTTAGCAGTAACAACAAGACCATCGTTTTCAGCCTCAGCATTGAGGAGTGACCTCTGCTTGAAGTTTTCCCATGCCCCAGCACGAAGAGTAGCGTCATCGTTGTTGGAACGCTGTTGAAGTTTAGAAATTTCAGCGAGCTGACGATAGCTGCTTTCGAATTCTTCACGTGATAATTCTTCTCCGTTAACAGAACCTATAACATTCTGACGCTGACGGAACAGGGAAGTTGAGTTGGTCAAGAAGTCGCCAACAACGAAACAAAGCAACGCAAAAGCCAAAGTAAAGATAAGCAATCCGGCTCTGCTTCTAATTTTCTCTAATGTTGCCATTTACTTTAGATGTGATAAATTTTATTTTGTTTTCTTTTTATATTTTTCATCAAATTGGTCGCTAAATTACAAAAAATATCGTTTAAGAAGAAAGAAATAAAGAGAAATAATGTAAAAAGACAAATAGCAAAAGGATAATAGACTGGTTGTGACAATTAATTTGTAATTTTAACGAGAATTTAAGTATACCACTAAAATGCAGAAAAGACATCAAGACCGCAAACAATACTTCATAGAGTTGGCAAACACAGCCAGAAACTTCTATATAGACTATTTAAACCAACAAAGAAAACTGACTGGCACCGAACGCGTGCTTGAAATTGGATGCGGAGAGGGCGGCAACCTGCTCCCCTTCTCGGAGTTGGGATGCACCGTTTATGGTCTTGACATTGACACCGCAAAAATTGAGAATGCGGAAAAGTTCTATGCCGAGTTTAACACCAAAGGTTCGCCGGCAAAGTTCGAGTGCCTTGATTTCACTACGGCAAAAAAGCCTGAGAGCGAAGAAGAGCGCTACGACATTATACTTATCCACGACGTAATAGAGCACATTGAGCCCCCATACAAGAAGAGTTTCTTCGAGAATGCGAAATGCTACTTGAAGAAAGACGGTCTGCTCTTTTTCGCCTTCCCTGTCTGGCAGATGCCTTACGGCGGCCACCAGCAAATCTGCAGCAGCAAGCTGTCGCAGCTTCCTTTCCTACACCTGCTACCTACCTGTCTTTACAAATGGATTCTGACCAAATGCGGAGAACCGGAAGACCGTATAAACGAACTGCTCAGCATAGTGCGTTCACAAATGACGCCAGAACTGTTCAAACGTCTGTCAAGCGAAACCGGGTTCGAAACCTGCGAAGAACTTTACTGGTTCATCAATCCACACTACAAGCAAAAATTTGGACTGAACCCACGCAAAATGTGGAAATGGTTTGCCAGCATTCCTTACATCAGGAATTTTGCCACCACTTCATTCTGGGCGTTGGTCAAAATCCGATAAATAACGACATCACAAAAAAAGAATACAACCCCGCCCTATAATGTCTGTAAACAATATTAAAACCCAACGAATAAAGACCCCGTTTGGAGAAATGTTGCTAGGTGACCACGAAGGGAAACTGTGCCTTTGCGTATGGGCCAAACATAGCAAACGCACAGCCATCGAGCACCGCCTCCAGCGCCTGTCGAAAGAAAAGTTCATAGAAGGGAACTCGCCCCTGTTGGAAGAGGCAGGCAAACAGATTACGGAATTTCTGAACCACAAGCGCACCTCGTTCAACCTGAAGACAGAACTGATTGGGACAGATTTCCAAAAAGAAGTTTGGAGTGCGCTCAACGGCATTGCCTACGGGAAGACAGAGACCTTCCGCGATTTGGCCATCCACATCGGCCAAGAGGAATCGGTCCGGCCTATAGCAGCCGCCATCAGCACCAATCCGCTGGCACTCATCACACCGTGCCACCGCATTGTTGGCGAGTCGAAAGGGCCAGGCTCCAACTACGAAGAAAAAGTAAACGAAAAGCTACGTTCAATAGAAAGTTGACCCGGAACCATGAAACAAGCACTCTACCTTCTTCTGGCACTGGCCTGCTACTGCACAAACGGCTACGCAGACAAAACCATACAGATGAACGACGTTCAGAAAATGGGGTTGAAAGGGAAGGTGAAGAGCTATGCGCAATACGAGGTCAAGACCGTTAACGACACTCTGGTAAAAGACTACCTGAAACGGCTGACCCTGTTCGACGAGAAAGGGAACAAAACCGAGTCAAGCACCTTCAACCGGAACCATGAGACAACCGGAAGGACCAAAAGCAAAGTAGGCCCTAAAGGGAAAGTCCTTGAAGAAAAGACCTACAACAAGAACGGAGAAGAAACGGCCAAGACCGACAACGCCTACGACAAGAAGGGTCGGCTGGTACGTTCAGTAAAGTTTGGCAAACAAGGAGACACCCTCAGCACCTGGGCGTTCACCTACGACAAGAAGGGGAGAAAACAAACCTCGGAATATAAAGACAAAGAAAAAACACTTAACGCAACGTACACCTACGACAAAAAGGGCAACGTGAGCGAAATGACCATCTACAAAAACCAGGTGCTCTCGAAAAAGGAAGATTTCACCTACGACAAAGATGGCCGACTTACCGCTTGGGCAAAAAGCAACGGGAAAGACACCTCCCACACCACTGAAACCAAATACAACGCGTGGGGAATGCAGACCGGCAAAAGGGTGTACCTGAACGGCACGCTGCAAGAACTGTTCATTTACGAGAACGACAATCGCGGAAACAAAACTGCGACCTACCACTACAACGGCAACAAAGAAAAAACAGAAGCCCTAATCGACATTGAATACTCCAACTACGACCAATACGACAATAAAACTCTGAGGCACAAAATAAAAGGAGGGGTAACCGTAGAAGGGGAAATCAATGAATACACCTATTATTAGGTTATAATGCCTAATTTAGCGTAAATTTGCAGAAAGATATAAAGTATAGCAATGAGCCAAATACTCCTTATAAACGACATGCCAGGCTACGGAAAAGTAGCGACAGCCGCCATGTTGCCCATACTCTCCTACTACGGAATATCGGTATACAACCTGCCCACCGCACTGGTATCGAACCCATTCGAGTACGGAAAGTTCAACATAATGGAAACGACCGACTATATAGAAGGCGTCTTCCCCATTTGGAAAGAACTGGGCTTCAAATTCGACGCAATAGCGGCCGGCTTCATCGTGTCGCAACGTCAGGCCACACTGGTCAAGGAGTATTGCAAAGAGCAAGCCGCCCAAGGCACCTCTATCTACTTCGACCCGATAATGGGCGACGAGGGCCGGCTATATAACGGGATAGAAGAAAGCCGCATTGAAGTGATGAAGGAGATGATAGCCGTAGCCGACCTCATCTACCCCAACTACACAGAAGCCGCCTACCTGACAGGCCACCAATACAAGGAAGAAGGATGCAGCGAGGAAGAAGCGGTTGAAATGCTGGACGACCTGCTGAAAATAGGGGCCAAGTCGGCCTTAATAACCAGCATGCGCATAAACGGCAAAGACTGCGTCATAGGTTACAACCATGTGAACAAAGAACGCTTCGTCATAACATTCGACTATGTAGACGCCCACTTCCCCGGCACTGGCGACACCTTCTCGGCCGTATTAATCGGACATTTGCAGAAAGGCGACAGTCTGAAAGTAAGCACCCAGCACGCCATGAACGCCGTAAGGCAGATGGTACTGATCAGCAAGTCGAAACACGACAGAAACTGCGGTCTCAACATCGAAAAATGCCTCTACCTGCTTTAACGCCCCATGTGGAAAGATTTTCTCTACTATACAAAAACAGAACGACGAGGGATTATCGTACTTATGGTACTGATAATCCTTCTTGCGATTATAAGGTTTGCGCTACCCGACCTGCTAACCCCCTCCAACCAAGAGGCCTTGTCGGCAACAGACATAGAACGCCTGCACCAGCTAGAGGAACAGATGAGCAAACAGACCGAAAACAGGCCCTTGAAAGGAAAGATAGACCCGTTGCAATTAGACTCTAGCGGATTTGTAAAAGTAGGGTTCACCGCGACAGAAGCGCAGGAACTAATCCACATGAAAAGGAGCAACAGTCGAGAAGACTTCTACTTCAAGTTTATGGATTATGCCATTAGGAAAAATCCGGAATGGGCTAACCACCTGGAAGATTACAGAGAGTAAACATCATACAACAAAAAGCACTCAAAATTGGAAAACTTCGCAAAACTAACAGAAGAGATAAGCGGACTGCTATGGGGATGGCCCCTGATAGCACTTTTGGTCGGCACCCACATCTACCTGACCATCAGGCTGCATTTTCCACAGCGCCACATTCTAACAGCCATAAAGCTCACTTTCACGAAAGACAAGAGCAAATCGGGCGACATCAGCGCCTTCAGGGCACTAGCGACAGCTCTAGCCGCGACCATAGGCACAGGCAACCTGATAGGAGTAGGAACCGCCATAGCGTTAGGCGGTCCGGGAGCCGTATTCTGGTGTTGGCTGACAGGCTTGCTAGGTATGGCTACAAAATATAGCGAAGGACTACTGGCCGTAAAGTTCAGGGTACGCACATCGAACGGAGAGATGCTTGGCGGACCAATGTACGCGCTAGAGAGAGGGCTAGGAATGAAATGGCTCGCCGTCTTGTTCTGCGTCTTCACCGCAATAGCCACCTTCGGCATAGGCAACATGGTACAAGCCAACGCCGTAGCCGACCTTATGCAGACAGACTTCGGCATCGACACCTGGAAGACCGGACTTGTAACCACCCTACTGGTCGGAAGCGTTATGCTGGGAGGCGTAAAGAGCATATCGAGGGCGTGCGGACTGATAGTGCCCTTCATGGCCATTTTCTACATCATAGGCTGCGTCTACATCATCATCTGCAACCATGCCTACATAGGGGCAGCGGTAAACCTGATTATAGCATCGGCCATCGACCCGTCGGCAGCCGGAGCCGGATTTACCGGAGGTATGCTGATCAACACCATCCGATATGGTGTATCGAGGGGCCTCTTTTCAAACGAATCGGGCATGGGTTCCGCACCAATAGTCGCAGCGGCCGCCAAAGCAAAGAATCCGGTCAGACAAGCCCTGGTTTCAATGACCGGCACCTTCTGGGACACCGTCATCATCTGTGCGATGACCGGCATAGTAATAGTAAGTTGTATGATAGCCCACCCGGAAATAGAATTCAAGGCAGGTACGGCCATGATGCGCTCGG
>ODAJ012185529.1_pt1 | contig 29389 bp, 26 predicted proteins | sample 1539241 | NCBI WGS metagenome assembly ODAJ01 (sample SAMN02144231, study PRJEB22623) | gut metagenome | biome: sheep rumen | host: Ovis aries | place: New Zealand
CAGCGCGTGATGCTGAAGGCTACTTTCGATGAGAAGGAGAACTGCTGGCGCTTGAACGGTGTGAAGCGCTTCATCACTAACGGTGATAGCGACATTCACCTCGTGCTGGCTCGTTCTGAGGAAGGCACCAAGGACGGACGTGGTCTTTCCATGTTCATCTACGACAAGCGCCAGGGCGGTGTTGACGTACGTCACATCGAGCACAAGCTGGGTATCCACGGCTCACCTACCTGCGAACTGACCTATAAGAACGCTAAGGCCGAGCTCTGCGGTAGCACACGTCTGGGTCTGATCAAGTACGTGATGGCTCTGATGAACGGCGCCCGTCTGGGTATCGCTGCACAGAGCGTAGGTGTTGAGCAAGAGGCTTACAATGAGGGTCTGGCTTACGCCAAGGAGCGTCAGCAGTTCGGCGACAAGATTATCAACTTCCCCGCTGTATATGATATGCTCAGCCGTATGAAGGCTAAGTTGGATGCCGGTCGTAGCCTGTTGTACGAGACAGCCTGCTACGTAGATATCTACAAGGCTCTTGAGGATATCGAGCGCGACCGCAAACTGACTCCCGAGGAGAAGCAGGAGTGCAAGAAGTACAGCCGTCTGGCTGACGCCTTCACCCCATTGGCCAAGGGTATGAACTCTGAGTACGCCAACCAGAACGCTTACGATGCCATCAGCATCCATGGCGGTTCAGGTTTCATCATGGAGTACAAGAGTCAGCGTCTGTTCCGCGACGCACGTATCTTCTCTATCTACGAGGGTACCACACAGTTGCAGGTGGTTGCTGCTATCCGCTACATCATAAACGGATTTATGGAAAGCAAGATAAAGGAAATGAGCGAAGAACTGGATGCTACCATTACAGCGGAAGCAAATTCTTCACTCTTCACTCTTCACTCTTCACTTAAAAAGCTCATTCCTGTGTACGAAGATGCTTTTGCATACGTGAAAAGTCTTGAGAATCAGGATGCACAGGACTTCCTGGCCCGTCGTCTCTACGATATGACTGCCGAGCTGGTTATGTCTCTGCTCATCATTCGTGATGCAGCTAAGGCTCCCGAGCTCTTCGAGAAGAGTGCCAACGTATATGTCCGCATGACCGAGGAGGATGTCTTCGGTAAGAGTGCTTACATCAAGGCATTCCAGGTTGAGGATCTGGCTAATTTCCGCGCCGTCGAGAAAGATGTTGAGGAGTAAACTCCAACGAATAAAACAGATTAACTCCTTATAAAAAAAACGAGCATCCATATCGGGTGCTCGTTTTTTATGTTCATGGGGCTAAAGTCTACAATTTCGCTTTGGCCGATAAAACGCTATCGATTTTCTCCCACTCCCTGTCTAAGTCTTTTGGATAAAGTTCCTCGAATACCTTTGTTAGGGACTTAACCTCGGGCAGTAATCCTTTCAGTTCATCTTTGTTCTGGTCCTTGACGGCTGCCATTGCTTTTTCCAACACATCTGTCAGTCTCCTGCAATTGCTTCCGAAATCTGGCGACCATATTCTGGCTACACGACTATAATCACCAAAGAAGTAAGTGGTTCCATCGAATCCTAATCGATTGTCATTAAACATACATGTGCTGACTGCATGTTTAATTAAGTTGGAAAACGCCAATGTCGTTTCCTTGTCTGTCTTGATTTCTGTAGAGCCCAACTTCAGCTTCGGCTCATTTCGTTTGGCATATTTGTTCATCACACACCTTTTTACCTGCAACCGCTCTATTTCCCCATAACCGCTATACACATACAGGGCGGAGGGGAAGTCTTCCATGGGCGTAGGGAACTTAATCATCTGTTGGCTTGCCTTCCCGGAAAGCCAAGTCTCGAAATACTTTTCTCCCCACAGCTTCTGATCAGTTTGTGTCATGGGTTCCAGCCTGCTCTGAGCCTGTGCGCCAATGGCGGCCGCCATTAGAAACGTCACTAATGTAATGATTTGCTTCTTCATATTTGTAAGTTTTTATTCTTCATTTCGTGCTCTGCATGGTAGCTGTGGGAAGAAGATGGATTGTTTGGAATGTATCGGTTGGTTCGACGACAACAGGCTTATAGCCATAGTGTGTGAGGTCCAACTTGACGTCTGTGCGAGGAACCCAGAAGGCAAAGTTTCCCGATGAATCAGTCTTTTCGGTTCCCCATATCCCTTTATCATGCAATATGAAAATCGTGGTATTGCCTAAAGGTTTGTCGTTCTCGTCAAGAACGACGCCCGAAACGCGGCGACGGTTTGCTTTCAGTTCCTCGTGCTGCTCCATATAGTAGTCTCCACGGGTGTCCTCCACGCATATATACTCCACGACACCATACTTTGCTGCCTCACCAAACTTCTCGATGTAGCGTTGTTTAACATTCGTGTAATCCATTACTCTTTCAACATGCAGATGTTGCTTTTTGAAGTAGTCGAGATAAGTGTCTTTGCTCAACCACTTGTTGTTTTCCTTAGGTTGAGGCTTTCCGTTGATAAGGTAGAGAATGGAGTCATTGGGCGGAGTGTCAGGCGAACCGGCGATTTGTCCCTGTGATTCTGACGTCGGTTTTGGATTCCCCCGAAGCCACAAGTTCTGGTCATTTACGTTAGAATCAGGTTCAAGGCGGTAGATAAATTGGAAATGCTGGAACTTGGCGCGCTTGTAGCCTGGGTGGTCTACGCAGAGCGTTATATCTTTCTTGGGAACCCAGAAGGCAAAGTGTCCCATGGAGTCTGTTGCTGCGCCTGTATCGGGCTCTCCCTTGATGTATACCCATGCCTTCGTTAATAGCTTGTTGTCAGTACCTACGACGTAACCTTCTATGCGACGATATTTCTTCTTCATACGTGGGTGTGCTTTGACATAATCGTCGCAAAAAGTGTCGGGAACGGTCCTTAATTCAATTACACCATGCTTGCCACGTTCACCAAACTTTTCTGTAATCTCAGAATCTTTGTAAACATATACTTCGTCAAGCAGCAAGTGTTGCTGGTAAAAGTATCGGTGCATGTAGGTGTCAATGTCGTCGAGTTCCAGAACCTGTTGGATCAAAGAATCGGGCAGAGGCTCGCCATTGACAAGGACAAGTGGATAGCTGTTTGTTTCTTTGTCACATCTTCCGCGCAGACGCAGGGATAGGGGAACCTCTTTTAAAGAGGTAACCTCGTGAAACTCGCGGCCGTCATCCTTTAATGACTCGTCAACAGATTCGAAAGCGAGGTCTTTCACGTCGTCCATATTAAACTTCTGAACTTTACCTGTATACTCGTGGGCAGAAGTCTTAAGTCCCTTACTAGCTGGAGTGTCGTTATTTGCTAAAACCGGTTCTTTCTTGGGTTGGGGGGTACTAACGACGTTAACGATAGGTTCTTCTTTAACCTCTTCTTCTGCTGGCTGTTGAGTGGGCTCAGGTTCTGCCTCTTCCGCTACAACAGGCGTAGCTGGCTTAGGTTCAGCTAAAGCCAATTCTTTGCGTAGAGCATTCTTGAATCGGGGCGTATTAACGATGTGAACGACGGGTTCCTCCTTATTCTCTTTTGTTGCAGGCTGCTGAACGGGCTCTGGTTCTGCTTGCTCAGCTACAACAGGTGTTGCAGGTTTGGGTTCATCCCCCATATTAATAAGGAAGAAGAGTAGGAGACAAGCAGCTATCCCTAAGCCACCTATCCATGAATATATAGAGCGCTTGTTAGCCTTTGGCTCCTTGCCAATGACTTCCTGCTCGAAGCGTGCCCATTCCTTGTCCACGTCGGGCATGCCTATTTTTTTATCAATATCTTCGGTTTTCATCTTACTTAGCGATTTTTAGGGTTTTACGGATTTTGAACAGCGAACGCGTGATGTGTTTGTTGACTGCCGAAGTGCTGATGCCTAATACAGAAGCTGTTTCCTGATAGGTCATCTCGTCCTCGTAATGCAGTTGCAAGACCCGTCGGTCTTGTTCCGTCAGGTTGTCATTAATAACCTGCCTGAGTTGTTGCAGCAACTCTTCGCGCTCCTCATTCTGGGCATCTTCTGTCTCGCGTTGCAGTTCCTCCTCCATCTTACGTTGTAGTTGTCTGGAGCGCAACATGTGCAGGCATTGGTTGCGAGTGGCAGCCAGCAGATAGCCTCTGAAGCTGTCCTCGCTAATCTGTGGTTTGCCTCGCCAGATTTGAGCGAACACCTAGTGGACGGCATCCTTAGCATCGTCGGCATTCTCTACCAGCGAGAAAGCCATGCGATACATGTGCGGATAGTTGTCCTTGAACAGGCGTTCAAACTTTTGTTTACTATAATCCATAATGTCTGTCGGGTCTCTTTTTGTCTATAAGACCCTCGAGTGGCAAAACCAAATACCCTTAATTACAAAAATATTGATAAAATTTTGGGGAGAGGCTGTTTTTTTACTTTGCAGCATATACCCCGAACTCAGCAATCTTTACCGTTCCATTGTGACGTAGAACAGTAATACGCACCTTCTCAGCTTTTACGGCTGGGAATGTGTGTTGCTTTATGCGGCCTGGGGCAGCCTGACCCTCAAACAGGGTAGTCCATTTCTTGCCGTTCAGATACTCCAAACGGTACTCTTGAATGGCTTCTCCTTGCTGTTCCAAGATGGTGATGCGGTTAAAGGCACGCTTCTTGTCGAGTGATACTTCCCACCATGGTTCCTTCACCAAAGGGTGAGATGTCCATGCATCCGAGAAGTTATCGTTATTGGCGAAGTCGCCAATGCCATAGTCGTAGCTCCAACTGTATTCTGTGGGCTGATGCTTGGCAATATTGGTGGTGATGATGGGGGCGTCGCACTCGGGAATGGGCTGTGTGGGTCCCTCGTTCTTCCATATACTGCCAATCTGACGGAGTGCTTCCACGGCATTATCGTCCATCAGACCATCGCGATTGGGAGCTACGTTCAGGATAAAGTTGCAGTACGCATTATTATAAGGTATAATGTTCTCTTTGACTAACCAGTTCACATCCTTAAGTTGGTCTGTAGGCATACTCTCCTTCCAGAACCATGTGCGCTGGATGGGCAGACAGGCAAGGGCAGGCAGACGGTTCTCTGTTGTGCTGATCTTCTGACCGGCTCCCTGCTCGTAGGATTTGATGTCGGTATAGAAGAGCGCCTCCCTTGGATATTTGGCTGCATTCAGGTCCATCACCAGGCAGTTGGGCTGCAAGCTCTTGATGTGTTGGTATATTTCGTAGAAGGGAATATCCTCGTAGCTGATGCGTGACCATGGGGCATCCCATCCGTCGATGATGAGTGCTGTAATCTCTCCGTAGTTAGTCAGCAGTTCCGTTAGTTGTGCCTTTATCATGGCAGTATGTTTCTTGGTATCGATACGCCCAGGGCGCAATCGGCTGTGTGTATCCAGAATGCTGTAGTAGAGCATCACTTTCAGGCCCTCATTGCGGAAAGCATCCGCGTATTCGCGTACCACATCCTTGTGTACGGGCGAGTTCATACTGTTGTAATCCGTTGTCTTGGTATTCCAGATACAGAAGCCGCTATGGTGCTTGGTTGTCAGGCATCCGTACGACATATTGGCCGCTTTAGCTGCCTTGGCCCATTGATGACAATCCAGTCGGGTAGGGTTGAAGGTAGAGGCAGGCTGGTCAGGGTCGGGCCAGTCTTCTGGCGAATAGGTAGGGATATTAAAGTGGATGAACATGCCAAAGCGCAAATCCACAAACTCCTGCTGCAACTGGTACAGGCTCTTTTCTGCTGCCTGCATGCTGATATTACATGCCAACAGTAATGCTAAAGTTAAGAAAAACCTCTTCATCTTATTAAAAGTATTGTCATTTTTGTTTATTTGCGAATGCAAAAATATGTTTTTTCTGGATTATTCCTTCTTTTTTGCCCCTTTTTCCTATCTTGGCATACAGTTTTTTTTGTCAGTTTTAACAAAAAATATGTACCTTTGACGGAAATTTTTAAACACATAAATCTATATGGAACCACAAAATGCCATTTATGATGCCCGTCAGCTGGGCACACCTCGAATGATGATACTGGGTGTACAACATTTGTTTGCCATGTTTGGCGCAACGGTCTTGGTACCCCTGCTTACTGGTTTGGATGTATCCGTTACCCTGCTGTTTGCCGGTATCGGTACCCTGATTTTCCATTTTATTTCCAAGTGGAATGTACCCGCCTTCCTAGGTTCTTCGTTTGCCTTCTTAGGCGGTTATGCCTCTGTTAAGGAAATGGGTGTGTCACAAGGTCTTTCCGAGACACTTGCCTTGGATTATGCCTGCTTGGGTGTTGCTTGTGCAGGATTTATGTATTTTGTGATGGCAGCATTGATAAAGTCCTTCGGCATCAAGAAGATATTGCATTTCTTCCCACCCGTAGTGACCGGTCCTATTGTCATTGCCATTGGATTGGTGCTGTCTGGTTCGGCTATTTCTAATTGTCAGACCAACTGGTTGCTGGCCATCATCTCCATTGTTACCGTGATTGCCTCATCGGTATGGGGTAAGGGCCTTATCAAGATTATTCCCGTTCTGCTGGGTGTAATGATTTCTTATGCCGTTGCAGCCTGTATGGGTGAAGTTGACTTTACTCCTCTTGGTCAGGCTTCATGGGTGGGTTTCCCCATCCAGAGGGATCACACCATTCTGGCTGTCTTCGAAGATGGAAACACAACCTTGATGCTCTCGACTATTCTGGCCGTTATGCCCATTGCCTTTGCTACCATCATGGAGCATATTGGCGATATGCTTGCCATCAGTTCAACGGTTGGTAAGGATTATCTGACCGAGCCAGGTTTGCACAGAACATTAACAGGTGACGGTATCGCTACAGCCGTTGCTTCTGTCTTTGGCGCTCCTGCTAACACCACCTATGGCGAGAATACTGGTGTGCTGAACCTTACCAGGGTGTTCGACCCCATGGTAATCCGCATAGCAGCTTGTCTGGCTATCTTTTTGGCTTTCTGTCCCAAGTTTGCTTGCCTCGTTCAGCTGATGCCAGCTGCCACCATTGGTGGAGTCAGCCTTATCCTGTATGGTATGATTTCTGCTGTGGGCGTTCGTAACTTGGTAGAGGAGAAGGTTGACTTGAAGAGCTCACGCAACGTGTTTGTAGCAGCCCTTATCCTTGTATTGGCCATTGGTGTTAAGTATGGTGCCAACGATGATATCGCCATCGGTCCCATCCACCTTTCTGGTTTGGCCATTGCTGCCATTGTTGGTATCTTCCTCAATGCCATCATGCCAAACAAGTTGGGTATGAAGGTAAAGTCTTTCCATGGAAAGGAGAAATCTTAACGTTATCCCTTTTTCGATAGTATATCCACCCGATAAAACCATTCAACAATGATAAGGAAGACCTTCTGGGCACTCTTGCCGGCCCTTTTGTTATTCTTCTCTTGCCAGAACAAGAAGCAGGAGAAGAATGCTCTTGTGTATAAAACCATGAAGGTGGAACGCACCAGTCAGGCCGTTAAGGCTAACTACAGCGCCACTATGAAGGGCAAGGAGATTGTGGAAATCAGACCTCAAGTGAGCGGCCTCATAACAAAGATATTGATTGCCGAGGGGCAGAAGGTACACAAGGGGCAGGCGCTCTTTGTGATTGACCAGGTTCCTTATCTGGAAGCTTTGAACACGGCAGAGGCCGCCTTGAAGTCGGCAAAGGCTGCCGAGGCTACGGCCCAACTCAATTACGACAGCAAGAAACAACTGCGTTCCCAGCAGGTGATTAGCGACTACGATTTGCAGACTGCCCAGCAGGCCTTGCTCTCTGCCCAGGCTCAGGTGGCTCAGGCCCAGGCCCAGGTGGCAAATGCACGCAACAGCCTTAGCTATACAACTGTAAAGAGTCCCGTTAGTGGTGTGGCTGGTATGATTCCCTACCACGTAGGGGCTTTGGTTAGCAGCAATATTAGCGAACCCCTGATATCTGTATGTGATGATAGCGAGATGTGGGTTTATTTCAGCCTTAGCGAGCGTGAGGTGACCGACCTGACCCTACAATACGGCAGCCTGGAGGCGTTCATGAAGGGTATGCCCGATGTATCTCTACTCTTGAGTAATGGTAAGGAATATACCCAGAAGGGTAGGGTGGATGCCGTAAGCGGCATTGTGGATGCCAGCACAGGTGCAGTCTCCCTGCGTGCCGTATTCCCCAATAATGAGCATCTTCTTCGTAATGGCGGCACAGGAACGGTAGTGGTTTCTACTATCCGGGATAATGTGATTGTCATCCCCCAGACAGCTACTTTCGAGTTGCAGAACAAGGTCTTCGTCTATCGTGTCATCGATGGCAAGACGGCTCAGACGGAAATCCGTGTCGCTCCCCTGGATGACGGCATCAGCTATATCGTGGAGGAAGGTCTCGCAGAAGGCGACATCATTATTGCCGAAGGAGCAGGATTGCTCAAGGAGGGGGTTGAAGTAAAATGACACCAAAGACCTTTATAGACCGTCCAATCCTCTCTGGTGTAATCTCAGTATTCATTGTGGTGCTGGGACTGATAGGATTATTGCAGTTGCCCATTGAGCAGTTCCCCGAGATTGCACCACCAACCGTTAGCGTGCGTGCCAACTACACCGGCGCCAATGCCGAGACGGTGCAGAAGAGCGTAATTATTCCTCTGGAGGAGAGCCTGAATGGTGTGGAGAACATGATGTACATGACCTCCTCGGCTACCAATACGGGATCGGGCAGCATCAGCATTTACTTCAAGCAGGGCACCGATGCCGATATGGCTATGGTAAATGTGCAGAACCGTGTGGCCTCTACGCAGGGACAGCTGCCTGCCGACGTAACCCGAAGTGGCGTGACGGTCCGTAAGCGTCAGACCAGCAACATCAAGAGCCTCTCGCTCTATAGCCCTACGGATGCCTATGATACAGACTTCCTGACCAACTACATGAAGATTAACATCGAGCCTCGCTTGTCGCGTGTGCCTGGTGTGGGCGAGGTGAATATCTGGGGTGCCAGCTATAGTATGCGCATCTGGCTCGATCCGCTTAGGATGGCTTCCTATGGTCTGATGCCATCGGATATAGATAATGTGTTGGCAGAGCAAAACATAGAGGCTCCCACGGGAACCCTGGGAGCCGATGCGGAGAATACCTTCCAGTATGTGCTGAAATACAGAGGACGCTACGAAGAGGAACGCGATTACGAGAATATGGTCATCAAGTCGTTGCCCGATGGAAGTGTGCTTCGCCTGAAGGATGTGGCACGTGTGGAGTTGGGTATCCAGAACTATACCATCCAGAACAGCACCAACGGACACGCGGGTGCCAACTGTATGATTGCGCAGACGCCTGGTTCGAATGCCAACGAGATTATCGAACGCATAGACGAGACGGCTCTGGAGATTCAGAAGGAGCTGCCCCCAGGCATGGAGCTGGTGGATGTGATGAGCACCAAGGACTTCCTGGATGCCAGTATCCATAACGTGGTACGCACCCTGCTGGAAGCCATCATCCTGGTGGTGCTGGTGGTGTACATTTTCCTGCAAGACCTGAAGAGCACCTTCATCCCCTCGCTGGCTATTGTGGTCAGCCTGATAGGAACCTTTGCCGTACTCTACTTCATAGGCTTTAGCCTGAACCTGCTTACCCTCTTTGCCCTCGTGCTGGTTATCGGTACGGTGGTGGATGATGCCATTGTGGTGGTGGAGGCTGTGCAGGCAAAGTTCGACGAAGGGTATAAGTCGCCTTATTTGGCTTCTGTGGATGCCATGAAGGGACTTACCTCAGCCCTTATCACAACTACCATCGTCTTTATGAGCGTTTTCATTCCCGTCTGCTTTGTAGGCGGAACGACGGGAGTCTTCTACACCCAGTTTGGCGTGACGATGGCGATAGCTGTTGTTATCTCCACCATTAATGCCATGACCCTCTCGCCTGCACTTTGTGCCCTGATGCTGCGTCCCCGCAAGGAGGGCGATACCAGCTTCTCTGCCAGATTCCACGAGGCCTTCAATGTCAGCTTCCAGCGTGTGGTAAGCAAGTACCAGCGTGGTGTCCTGCGCATCTTCCGCAACCGATGGCTGCCTTGGGTGTCGATGGTTGTGGTATGCGTGCTGTTGGGTTATATGCTCAAGACCACCAAGACGGGCTTTGTCCCCAACGAGGATATGGGCTCCATTAATGTGAATGTGCAATGTGCCCCAGGTACCAGCATGGCGGTAACGGGTAGGATAACACGCGAGGTGGAGCGTCGCATCAAGGATATTCCACAATTCAGATTGTATAACATGACCATCGGTCGTGGTTCAACTTTCGACCAATCTTCTTCTGCCGGCTCCTTTAATATACGTCTGAAGAACTGGGACGAGCGCAAAGGGAAGGGCGACGATATCAACTCCGTTATCGATGAGATATATCGCAGGACTGCCGACATCACGCAGGCGCAGATTCGTGTCAGCACCCGTCCCATGATTTCGGGCTACGGAGCCACCAGCGGTTTCGAGCTGCATGTGCAGGATCGCAAGGGCGGCAAGATAGAGGATCTGATGCGTTATACACGTATATTGATTGACTCCCTCAATCAGGAGCCTGCCATCTCTCGCGCTTTTACTACCTTCGATACCAAATATCCGCAGTATCGTGTGGAGGTGGATGCTGCCCGTTGCAAGCGCGATGGCGTAACACCTAATGCAGTGCTGAAGGTGCTCTCGGGTTATGTGGGTGGTACGTATAGCAGTAACCTGACGCGCTTCACCAAGCTTTATCGTGTGATTGTTCAGGCCTCTCCCGAGTTCCGTCTGGACGAGCAGGCACTCTCCAATATGCGTGTCCGTAGCGAGAGCGGTCAGATGATTCCCATCACGCAATACATCAACATGGAACGTGTTTATGGAAGCGAGGGCCTGAACCGCTTCAACCTGTTCAGCAGTATCGCCGTAATGGGCCAGACTGCCGATGGCTACAGTAGCGGCCAGACTATCGAGGCTATCCGTCGTACAGCTGCCAAGGTACTGCCAGAAGGTTATGGCTATGAGTTTGGCGGTATGTCGCGCGAGGAAGCGTCACTATCGGATGGAATCCAATTCAAAATTCAAAATTCAAAGTTCAAAATTTCGATGACTTCCATCATCTTCGTTATCGTCATCGTATTCGTATACCTTATATTATGTGCGCTCTACGAGAGCCTTTTCATCCCCTTGGCGGTTATCCTGAGCGTGCCGTTTGGTTTGCTGGGTAGCTTCTTGTTCTCGCGGATGTGGGGCTTGGAGAACAATATCTATATGCAGACGGGTCTTATCATGCTTATCGGCCTTTTGTCCAAGACCGCCATTCTGCTTACCGAGTATGCTACAGAGCGTCATCGCCAGGGTATGAGCATTACTATGGCAGCTATGTCGGCAGCCCGTGTGCGTTTGCGTCCCATCCTGATGACCTCGCTCACCATGATATTCGGTATGCTACCTTTGGTATTCGCGCATGGCGTAGGTGCTAACGGAAACATATCCCTGGGTGTGGGATGTGCCGGTGGTATGCTGGTGGGAACTATCGCCCTCCTCTTCATCGTACCCGTCCTCTACATGCCGTTCCAATGGCTCCACAGCCGCTTCGGCCATATGGTGAAGAGGTAAAATCGCATTAGCTTGGTTTTAAGTTAATAAGATAATGGTACCAGATAGCTCCCGCGTTGTGAAACGTGGGAGCTTTTCTTTATGCCTTAGCCTACAAAAAAGGCGGGCGTTGCCGATGGAAAAGTATTTTATGCCCGAACAAAACTCTTTTTCTTCTGCAAAACAATTTATTCTCACGCCGTGAGAATAAATTATCACACCGAAAGAATATATTTTCACGCCGTGAGAAATTATTCTCTCGCCGTGAGAATAATTTATTCCCAAGTTTTTTGTATCTTTGTACCATCGAGAAAAGAATTAATCATCAAGGAAAAGCAATTTTGTTGTCTAAATAAAGTAATTATATGGCACGTTATATTAAAAAGGAGATTGTAGACCTGAAGGGCTCGGGCTCTACAAAGGCGTATTACAAGTTGAAGGCTTGGCGCAGAATGGACTTCGACGATTTTGTGGAATGCTGTCATGCGCACAACGGGGCATTCAGCAAGGCGCTATTAAAGGGCGCGATGACGGCCGTCTGCGAGGAACTGGCCTATCAGATTTCGAATGGATACAGCGTGAAGATCGACGGGATGGGAACGTTCTCTGCCAAACTGGGTGTTCGCAAGGACAAGGAGATGGACCATTTCCAGGAGGGGGAAGCCAAGCGAAATGCGCAAAGCATCGAGGTGACGGGCGTCTCGTTCAAGGCGGAAAAGGAGTTGGTAAATGAGATTGACCGAAATTGCGACCTGGAACGAGGTGGCGAAGAGCGGCTCATGAGGTCGAAATACTCGAAGGAAGAGCGCATAGAGCGGGCCCGTCAGTTCATCCAGAAGAATACTTATATGCGTGTTCAGGAATATGCCTCGCTTACGGGACTGGCTTACTCCACCGCTGCCCGCGAGCTGTGCAGCATTGCCTCGGACCCCACATCGGGCATCAAAAGCGAGGGTGCAAAGAGTGGCAAACTCTACTTGCTGGCAAAGGAACAGTAGTTTTTTTCTCTCCTTTCAACTTAACATTTCTCTGTTTGCTGCGTATTATAGATGTATGACACGCTCAGAATTTGAACATATAGCCGAAAGGTTGCGCCAAAAAGTGCTGAAGGTGGGACTTCAGTTCTTTGGTTCGCAAGATGATGCCGAAGATGCTGCGCAGGAAACAATGGAGCAGTTGTGGCGCTACTGCGAGCAGATAGATGCCAGTCGGAACATCGAGGCGCTGGCCATCAGAGTGGCGAAGAACTGCTGCGTGAACCTTTATCGGAAAATTCATAATTCACAATTCATAATTCATAATTCGGAGCAAACAATTTTCAATTCTCAATTTTCAATTTTCAATTCCCAAAGTGAGGCCTCTCCTCAGGAGGAATTGGAGGCAAAGGATACGGAGCGGATGCTGGAGGAGGCGTTGGACTTGCTGAAGCCTCGAGAACGGCAACTTTTCGAGATGCGGCAGTTGGAGGGCCTGTCGGTAGATGAGATATCATCAGAAACGGGAATCCCCAAGCCATCCATCACAGCAATGGTGTCGGCGGCACGAAAGAAGGTCTTTACTGAACTTAAAAGGAGGATGAAACAATGAAAACCAAGGATATAGAACAACTGATCAACAAATACCTGGATGGCGAGACCTCTCCAGCCGAGGAGCAGAAGCTTGCGCTGGAGCTGCAACGTCCTGATATCCCAGAGGATTGGCAAGCCATCCGCCTGATGTTAGGCGAACTGACTCTTGGCGAAGCAGAGTACCACTCCCTCTTGGCAAAAAAAAGCCTCCCATTTGGGGGAGGTTTGGAGAGGGGCCGAGGGTGGGTCTCTGCTATCTCTTCTATGGCCGCTGTATTGCTGGTGGGACTGTTCCTGTATCAGCATATCCCCAACGGAAATGTGAATGAAGTACCTCATTATTATACATCCAACCTCTCTGCTGGCAGCACCCTGAGGAATGTGTACACAAGCCGTCAGCATAAGGAGAAAACTTTAAGTTACACCCAATTTAAAACGATGCTTTATGAAAACCATTAAACAATTCATAATTCATAATTCACAATTCATAATTCGTGATTTGACTGCAATCTTTTGTGTGGCCCTACTCCTTACTTCCTGCTATCAGCCTAAGGTGGTGATGAAAACTACCGTTCATGAAGATGCTTCGATGCCTTGTACACGTGAGGTCTTGTATAGCAACGTGATGTCGCAGGAGATGCGCGACTCGCTTTGGGGCAAAACAAACGTCGGTTGGTCGCAACCTTTGCCTGAATGTCTGAATGTTGATGCCTTTTTTAACTCACATACAGACATTGGTGAAGGGGATACGGTAACGACGTCGTTCTCGAAGTTCTTTGAATCTGTGGAGAAAATGTGCGAAGAGACTCCCCTCTTGCTTAACGGCACCCAAATGAGGTCGAAAGCCAAGTTGGACAAGCACTTCCGCTGGTTCTATACCGAATACACCTATACGGAAACATTCTATTGTGTGGGCGATTCGTTCAAACTGGCGCCAACGGATTATGCCGACAAGGATGCCGTTAGCTATTGGTTCACAGGTCAGCCCAATCTGTTGCAGGGACTGAACGGAGCTGAGGCATACGAGAAGTTGGGCAATATGGAGCCTAAGATTACCAAGTGGCTGAATGACAATCTGTTTAAGGTAGGATTCGACTTCATTATAGCCAACTACGACTCTATCACCAATCCGCCTGTCAGCAAGGAACGCTTCATAGAGCTTCAGGATTCCTTGGTACATTTTATTATGGCAGGGGAGGAGGATCTTCTGACTGCTCGGCCAGACGATAAGTTGCGCGAATTCTTCCACTCTAATGCTTACGCTATGTTCTTCGACGAGGATAACCCTCTGGGCGAGAAGTTGAACAAGCAGTTTATGAATCGCCTGAACATCTTCTGGTTTAATGTTCCCTACACCCTTTCGATGCCTGGCAAGGTTACTGATGCAGGCAACGGAACGCTGCAACCAGACGGTACTATCCTCTACGCCTTCACGGGCGAGCGCCTCATCCCTCAGGATTACACCATCACAGCTACATCACATGTTGCCCACATCTGGGCTTACATCGTAACGTTGCTCATCATCCTCCTCGCCATAGGCAGCTTCTTGTATAGAAGGAAAAGGTAGGAGAGAGAAGGAAAACAGAAAAGGTGGCCAAATCGGTCACCTTTTCTTGTCTTATCGAATAAGATGTCTTGTCTAAAGATTTTATTTCCATAAATAATTGTCTGCTTTTAAATCTTTTTCCTACTTTTAGGGTCTTAATGGTAGATGCATCAACAAAAATGAGGAAAAATGAACAAGGAAAATGAGGTGACGGAAGAAGAACTTGCTAAGGTGTTCAAGGCAGAACGCCCTCGTCTGCTGAGGTATGCCTGCTACCGACTGCCGGACAGCGAAGATGCTGAGGACGTGCTGCAGGAGGCGTATCTGAAGTTACATTCACGAATACAAACACCCCATGGGCAGGAAATCCAGAATTTGCGAAACTACCTGTTCCGTACGCTGGCAAACGTATGCGCAAAATGGCAATCCGGCAATAGTCGCATTAAAACCGTTCCTTTGGATGCGAAAGTGGACTTGGCCGATGCAACTGCCGACACCTCAAACGATGATGACTACAAGCGTATTGTTAAGTTACTGACAGAAATACCAGAAGAACAGGCCGAAGTCATTCGCCTGCGAATCTATGGCGACAATAGCTTTGCTCAGATTGCCGAAATTCTCTCTCTTCCGCTCCCGACGGTAAAATCCCGCTTCCTTTACGGACTGGAGAAAATCCGCAAGGGCGTGAAAGGCTTAAATGTTAAAGGGTTAAATTGTTAAAACATTTACTATTATGAATTGCAAGGAATTCAAGGAAAAGGTGGCCGACCTTTTCGACAAGACCATAGATATGCAAACTGAGCGCGAATGCAAGGAGCACATGGCCCACTGCCCAGCGTGTAAGGCTTATTACGATGAGCTGCGAGAAACCTATGCCCTGCTTCAGCCTGAAGATGAAAAAGAAGGAGTGGATGATGAAAAACCTGCAATGAAGGCGGTAGCAAATTCTTCACTCTTCACTCTTCACTCTTCACTTTTTAAAGTTGCCTCCATCTTCATCGCTGCAATTTTCCTGACAGGACTTTCCTTTGCTGCTGGTCTGTCCTATGCTACCCATCGTTCTCAAGCAACTAAGCAAGAGGCAAAAAGTCAGGAATTTGCCAACGAGAAGATGCTTGAGCTTACCGATAATGGAGAGCGGATTGTCATAACCTGGCTAAAGGGAACTTGGATCGAGGGTGACTTTGGCGGCTACATCGAGGCAGACCCCATAGAGCATTCTCCAGCCTTACCACTCAATGGAGAATATAGAGCCACTATACTGCTGAATGGCAGAAGAATTAATCCTGACAACCTGCCAGACCTTCCTGCATCGGCTGTAAACAAGATGGAAATCCGCTTTGCTGCCGGACGAATTGTCAACCTTATAACCACACCTGTGGAGATTCCCTACGCAGACGATCCCTATGGGGAATAAGAAGGCTGGCAAAACCGTAGGAGCTTACCTTATCATTAATTAACACCATAAACTTATGAAACATCTCATCTTTCCGATGAGGGTCGTAACCCTCATCCTGCTACTGCTATGCCCATTCGTTGGCAAAGCACAATCAAAAAACAACTGGCTCTGGCCCATCAAGGGACAGCAGGCGGGAGAAGGAATCCTCTACCGACCGCAGGACAAAATTGGAGAGGAGCAAGTAATTTACGACCTCTTCATTACCGCTCCAGAGGGAACGGGGATTCTCTGTCCTGATGATGCTGTGGTGGAACATTACAGTTACGGTTACAATTTCTCGCTATGTACCTCATCTAGCTTTGGCTGGCCAGACAAACCCTATAATGAAGTCGCCCGCGACCATCAGGCAGAGTTCCGCAGCAAGGGATGGGACATTCGCTGCCTCTCTATTATGGTTGGACTAAAGATTGGAAACAAGAAGCTTTGGATTGACGGACTTAGGCGCGACAAAGCTATTCCCACGGGTACCCGCCTGAAGCGTGGCGATGTACTTGGCACCATGGGTTATAGCTACCATGTTATCCAAGAGCCAAGTATCCGTCTGAACATCTCCAATGATCCGGATGGGGGTGACCCCATGACGCCTTTCGGCCTGCGTTCTACCTTCCGCAGGTGCGAGCCACAACCCACCAAATTCTATCTGACACACGACGAGGCGGTGGCCGATTACAAACAGTTGACCAGCAGCGTGAAAGAGATATACCCTTCGTTGGAAGATTTTATGACCGAACAGGAATACGACAGGTTTGTCAGTAAGCAACTTAAGCGCATTCCTGCCGATGGCATTGCGCTAAAGGATTTTGCCGATATCGTTTATGATTACAACCAGGTCATTCACGATTCGCACCTTGATATTCGCTGTCCCGTGCCCGATAACCCGGAGGATAAGAAGCAAGGGCTGGAGTATTATTATTCGCCCCTCATGGTTGGGCATGTAGCTGAGGGAGACTCGTCTAATTATGCCTGCGTGGTATTGATTGCCGCTGATGGTATCCATTCCAATTATGTGGGCAGACGCATTGCCCGCATCGATGGAAAACCTGTCAGCGAACTACGGAATAACGCCCGACGTAACTTAACGCTCTACGATGCCGGCGTTACTTCTGTGGCAGATGAGGCTCTCTTTTACGGGGGGAAAATCGCCTATTCATTCAAGAAGGGAGACCAGAATGCGAAAAAGGCCACAGTTTATGAGTTTGAGGACGGCGAACGGGTAGAACTCCCCCTGACAGATTGTTTCAGAGGCAGCGACGCCGATAGGAAGAAGTGGTTTCGTCGCAACGATATCAACCGCCACAAGGATAGTCCCATTGGCATCCGGCAGTTGAACGACAGCGTCCTTTACATTGGCCTTAGCACCTTCGAACTCAGCCAGGTGGATTGCGACAGCATTGTAGAAGCCATCCATGCTGCAGAACGCAATAAGGTGCCCAACCTTATCTTCGACGTACGCAACAATTATGGTGGGCATGGTGATGTAATGGCACGTATCACTCGCGCCCTGATGGGACGAACACCCGACCGTCCGCACAGAGGTTATCAGAAAGTTAATGCCGCCGCTTTCTACAGTCCCACCTTAAACTGGATTGCTGGCGATACAATCTTTGGTGATTTCAAACCTATTGAAGGTCGTAAGGGACTTTACCAGATGGGCAACGAGGAAGAGAACAATAGCCCATCCATTGACTCTCTGGGCTACAACGGCCGCCTGTATGTGCTCATCGACAGCCATTCCGCCTCAGCTTCAGCCTTCCTGGCAGGAACCATCAAACGCAATTATCGTGGCTACATTGTGGGCCGTGAGACCAAGAGCGCCTACCATTGCGAGACCTGTGAAAAGTTTGCAAACATACAACTCGCCAACAGTCAGTTCACAGCCACCATTCCTATGGTACGCATAGTCATCGATGAAACCGTTACCGACCGTCTGCCCGCTTTGCGTGGTGTGATACCCGACTGTAACATTCCGCTCAGCGAGGAAGAATTTCACTACGATGGCGACTACATTCTGGATCGCACCCTCCAACTCATTGCTGACGGCACATATATAGAAATCCCCACCACAGCTACATCGCGTGTTGCTCACATCTGGGCTTACATCGTAACGTTGCTTATCCTCTTTCTCGCCATAGGTGGCTTCTTGTATAGAAGGAAAAGGTAGAAGAGTAGGGGAAAACAGAAAAGGTGGCCAATCGGTCACCTTTTCCTTTCTTATCGTAGATTAATGCGAATTGCTAATTTATGCTTGTGGAGCACCCAGGAACTCGCGGGCTTTCTGCAGGGCCACATCGATGTGGGGGCAGATGTGGTCGGGGTTCATCTTGTCGTAGAAATGGGCCTTCTCCAACTGGCTGTGCACCTTGGGCGTTACACCGGAGAGGATAACGTGGATGCCCTGCTCGTGGTTCATCTCGATGAGGTTGGCCAGGTTGTGGATACCCGTGGAGTCGATAAAGGGAACCTTACGCATACGGATAATCTGAACCTGTGGACGGCGGCTGGTGTTGAGGTTCAGCATCAGATCGTCGAACTTGTTGGCGATGCCGAAGAAGTAGGGGCCGTTGATCTCGTAAACAGCACAGCCCTCGGGGATAAGGAGGTGCTCCTCGTGCACATCCATGTCGGCCTCGTCGCTGGGGTCGATCTCGTCGCTGATAACAGATATCTCGGTGGTCTCCATCACACGCTTGATGAAGAGGGCGCAGGCGATGACGAGGCCAATCTCGATGGCGATGGTGAGGTCGAAGATGACGGTCAGGAAGAAGGTGACCAGCAGGACGGTAACATCACTCTTGGGATTCTTGAGCAGGCCCTTGAAGGTACGCCAGCCGCTCATGTTGTAGCTGACAATCACCAGTACGGCTGCCAGGGCTGCCATAGGAATGTACTCGGCAAAGGGCATCAGTACCAGCAGGATGAGCAGCAGCACAATGGCATGTATGATACCGGCCACGGGGGTGCGGCCGCCATTGTTGATGTTGGTCATGGTACGTGCGATGGCTCCTGTGGCAGGGATACCGCCGAAGATGGGGGTTACCAGATTGGCCACGCCCTGCGCCACAAGCTCCATGTTGGAATCGTGCTTGTCGGAGATGACGCCGTCGGCAACGGTAGCGGAGAGCAGACTCTCGATAGCGCCCAGGATGGCAATGGTGAAGGCTACGGGCATAAGGGTCTGTACCAGCTCGAAGGTGATGGTGGGAACTACCATCTCAGGCAACTGGGCCTGGATGTGGAAGCGGTCGCCGATGGTGTCTATGCCCGTGATGCCGAACTGGTTCTTCAGGATCAGCACGGCGGCGGTTCCGAGGAGGATGCCGTAGAGCGAGCCGGGAATCTTGTTCAGGACGGGCACACGCTTCAGGGCCATGGGCGAGAATATGATGATGAGCAGGCTGCCCAGGGCAACCACGAAGTTCCAGGGGTTGAAGGTGTGTATGTTGCGGAAGTAGCAGAGCCACTTGCCGATGAAGTCGCCGGGTGTCTTCAGGGGGATGCGGATGACCTCGCCCGTATTGCTTACCGCCTCCTGGGTAAGACCCAGCACATCGCCCATCTGGGTGGTGAAGATGGTGGCGGCGATACCGGCCGTGAAGCCGATGATGATGGGGTAGGGGATGAACTTGATGACGGCTCCCAGGCGGAAGGCGCCTAAGGCGATGAGTATCACGCCGGCCAGCATGGTGGCGATGAGCAGGCCCTGCAGGCCGTACTCGGGATTATTGACTATGCCGTAGATGATGACGATGAAGGCTCCCGTAGGGCCGCCGATCTGCACCTTGGTTCCGCCCAGGACGGAGATGATGAAACCTGCCACAATGGCTGTGATGATACCTTTCTCGGGGGTGACGCCTGAGGCGATTCCGAAGGCAATAGCCAGGGGCAATGCCACAATACCTACTATAAGACCGGCCATCAGGTCTTTCATGAATGTCTCGCGGTTGTAATTCTTCAGGCAACCGAAAATCCTGGGTGTTAATCCTTTCATCTTCAATCTTTTTGGGGTGCAAAATTACGATTAATTCATAATTCATAATTCATAATTCATAATTATTTTATACTTTTGCAGTCAAATACTTAATCTAAATCAATATTCGAAATGTTTGAAGGTCAACCAAAAGGCTTATATGCCTTGGCTCTAGCCAATACGGGAGAACGTTTTGGCTACTACACAATGCTTGCTATTTTTACGCTGTTCATGCAGGCAAAGTTTGGATGGGATGAAGCAACAGCAGGACAGGTGAACGCCATCTTCCTGGCAGCTGTTTATTTCCTTCCCTTGGCAGGCGGATACCTGTCTGATAAAATTGGATATGGCAGATGCGTTACCATTGGTATGCTTGTTATGTTCCTGGGTTATTTCGGTCTTGCTTGCCCAGTTGAGAATTTGGAAACAGCCAAGATTACCATGTTGGCAGGTCTGGGCGCTGTTGCTGTTGGTACCGGTCTTTTCAAGGGTAATCTGCAGGTTTTGGTAGGTAACCTTTATGACGACCCCAAGTACGCTGCCCGTCGTGACTCAGCTTTCAGCCTTTTCTATATGGCCATCAACATTGGTGCGATGTTTGCCCCCTCTATGGCAAAATGGGTTACCAATCAGTATCTGGCACAATATAATATGGTATATGATGCTGCTAATACAGATCCTGCATATCTGAAAGCCCTTTCAGGTGGTTATGGTCTGTGCTTCGGCGTGGCTTGTATATCTCTTATCATGTCTGCCATCATTTATTTTGCCTTCAAGGGATGGTTCAAGCATGCTGACGTTACGGCTAAGCAGGCTCAGAGCAATGGCGATACCAATGTTGAGGTTTTGACTCCCAAGCAGACAAAAGACAGAATTGTTGCTCTGCTGTTGGTGTTCTTTGTTGTTATCTTCTTCTGGATGGCATTCCACCAGAATGGTTCGGCTCTTACTTTCTTTGCCAAGAAGTACACCAACCTGACAGTGGAGGGTCCTATGCGATTTGGCTTTAACATCTTTAGCCTTGCCCTTGTTGCTGTAGCTGTATATACAGGCTTCTCAGCCATTCAGTCGAAGGTTAGAAAAACAAAGGCCATCTGCTCGGTAGCTACAGTTGCTTTGTTGGGAGGTGCTTATGCTTTGTATTCCATGATGAGCAATCCCACTATGGCCCAGCCTTCTGACTTCCAGCAGTTCAATCCCTTCTTCGTGGTTGCCCTGACTCCCTTCAGTATGGTATTGTTTGACGGACTGGCCAAGAAAGGTCATGAGATAAGTGCTCCTACACGTATTGCATGGGGTATGTTTGTAGCTGCTCTTGGTTTCGGTGTTATCACACTTGCTTCAACAGGATTGATTTCCCCCATGGACTTGGGTGACAAGACGCAGAGCATCCTTTCGCCCGGATGGCTGATTTCTACCTATCTGACCCTGACCTTTGCCGAGTTGTTGCTCAGTCCTATGGGTATCAGCTTCGTTTCTAAAGTGGCTCCTCCAAAATACAAGGGTCTGATGATGGGAGGCTGGTTTGTGGCTACTGCCATTGGTAACTATGCCAGCATGTTGCCATCTATGTTGTGGAACAAGATCCCTCTGATGTACAACTGGGCTATCTTGATTGGTCTTTGTTTGGTTAGTGCCCTGCTGATGTTCTCTTTGCTGGGCAAACTGAAGAAGATGACAGCGTAGAGACTTTAGGCGTTTGTCAATTTTGAAATTTGAATTTTGAAATTTGAATTGAAGTCTAAACTCATCATAGCATGTGTGCCACTGGTAATCCTGGTGGCACTCATTTCTATTGTGGTCTCGATATTTGGCGACGAGACGCTCTCCGGTGCCTCGCAGATTTCGCTCATCGTGGCAACGGCCGTCTGCCTGAGCATAGGCTTGTGGCAGAAGACCACTACGTGGGCGGGGTTCGAGCAGGCGCTCTCGGATAAGATGGGGAGTATCAGCGGAGCGGTTATCATTCTGTTGCTGATAGGCGCCCTGGGCGGAGCGTGGATGGTGGGCGGCATCGTTCCTACCCTTATATATTATGGTATGCAGATGATGTCGCCCCAGTGGTTCCTGGTATCGGCCTGTATCATCTGTGCCTTGGTGAGTGTGATAACCGGCTCGTCATGGACTACCATTGCTACCATAGGTATCGCCCTGATGGGAATAGGTCAGGCCATTGGGTTTGACGAGGCGTGGACGGCAGGTGCCATTATCTCGGGGGCATACTTCGGCGATAAGATATCGCCCCTGTCGGATACCACGGTGCTGGCCAGCAGTACGTCGGGGACGCCGCTCTTTACGCATATCCGCTATATGCTGTACACTACGGTTCCCACGTTCCTGATAACGCTTGCTATCTTCGGCTTTGAAGGGTGGGGACATGCTCCTGCCCAGACGGAACATGCGCAGGTGGTGGCTGGCGCCTTGCAGCAGACTTTCTTCATCTCGCCCTGGCTGCTCGTTGTTCCTGTTCTTACGGGTATCCTTATAGCCATGCGGCTGCCCTCGATGGTGGTGCTCTTCCTGGCTGCCCTGATGGGAGCGCTGACGGCTACTTTCATGCAGGGAGCCTTGCTGGACGAGATAGCGGGGACTGACCTGGAGGGCTTCTCGCAACGGTTGCGCGGGGCCCTGATAGTGGTGTACGGCTCCACGAACCTGGATACGGGGGTGCCCGAGCTGAATGAACTGGTGGCAACACGCGGTATGGCGGGCATGCTGGGAACCATCTGGCTGATTATCTGCGCCATGCTCTTCGGGGCGGCCATGACGGCTACGGGTATGCTGGAGACTATCATGAAGGCGCTGATCCGTCTGGTAAAGGGGGTGGTATCCCTGGTGGCGACAACGGCCTTCACGGGTGTGTTCCTGAATGTGGTGGCTGCCGACCAGTATCTGTCTATCATTCTCTCTGCTACTATGTACGGGCCTACCTATAAGCGCTACGGCCTGGAGCCGCGCCTGCTGAGCCGTACCTGCGAGGATAGCGCTACGGTCACTTCGGTCCTGATTCCGTGGAATACGTGCGGTATGACGCAGAGCTCGGTTCTGGGTGTCTCTACGTTATTATACGCTCCCTTCTGCTTCTTCTGTTATCTGAGTCCCCTCATGACGGTGGTGGCATCTATGTTCATAAAGAAGAGATTTTAGGCGCTAGACTTTAGACTTTAGCTTTTTTTGAATTTATAAATTTTGAAATTTGAAATTACCTTTAGCTTCTTAAAGGTATAAACTGTTAAAATTATGTTAAAATACCTGCCAGTTCTTGGCGGGTATTTTTCTTTGTCATACTTTTGCAGTGTACTATTCAACTATTACACTATGATAGAGGTAAATAATGTCACATTCGGGTACAATAAGTACCACAATGTATTACAAGATTTCAGCCTTCAGTTCAAGAAAGGCGGCGTATATGGCTTGCTTGGCAAGAACGGTACTGGCAAGAGTACCTTACTGTACCTGATAATGGGTCTGTTACGTCCTAAGCAGGGGGAGGTGCGAGTTGACGGCATACTTTCCTCGCAGCGCAGGCCCGAGGTGCTGCAGGAGATGTTTATCGTCCCCGAGGAGTATGATTTGCCACGCATCAGCCTGAGAAAGTATGTGGAAAGTCTGAAACCTTTCTATCCCAGATTCTCTGACGAACTGCTGGCGCGTTGCCTGAAGGGCTTTGGCATGCCTTTGGACATTGACCTGGGTGCGTTGTCCATGGGACAGAAGAAGAAGGTGTATATGTGTATTGCCCTGGCCACGGATACGGATTACCTGCTGATGGATGAGCCGACGAACGGGTTGGATATTCTGTCCAAGAGTCAGTTCCGCAAGGTGGTGATTGAGGGTATGAGGGAGGATAAGACGATTATCATCTCTACCCATCAGGTGCATGATGTGGAGCGTATGCTGGATCATGTGTGCATCATTGAGACTAATAAGGTGCTGCTGGATGCTCCCTTAGTTGAGAAGGATGAGCCCATTGACCTGGAGAAACTATTCATTGAGACATTAACGAACAAGAAAGTGGAGGACTAAGATATGAAGGCATTTGATTTTAACAGATTCATGAATGTGGCCCGCTGGGACCTGACGGTCAACAGCAAGTTCTATACACGCTCCGCACTCCTTATGGTGGCTCTCATCTGCATGCCGGTGGTGCTGTACTATCTGTACAATATGCTGACGGACAGCAGTTTCTTTGCTACGGAGACGGTGGATGATGTTTTCTTTTTATGTTTGTTCGACATCTTCCTGGGCGGCGCTTATTTCGTCATCACGTCAGGATATATGTTCCATAACCTGATTACCAGGCAGGGACGTATCAATGAGCTGACGCTTCCTGCTACTAATCTGGAGCGCTTCCTCTGGCATGTTGTGGTTATTGTGATAGGTGTGAACGTGGTTTATACCGCTGGTATTCTCTTCTCGGATCTGCTGCACGCGCTCTTCCGCCTGGCTCTTCCGAATGCTGAGATCAATTCTATTTCCTATAAGCTGTTTGTTGATTTCGGTGAACTGCGGGGAACCGGTATCTTCATATATGAGAACTTTGGCATGTTGCTCTTTCTCGGCATATTGGGTGCCTGCTACATCAGGACCTACTGCCTGGTGAATGCCTGGAAGTACAAGTACAACATCCCCTGGACATTGCTGTTCTACTTTGTGTTCCAGAACGCCTTTGCCCTGTTAGTCCTCTTCATCGGACATTGTATGTCACCCGCGTTGATGATGAAACTGTGGGACTGGGTAGGATGTGTGCCCCGTACTGTATTTTTTGTCAGCCTGAATCTCTTTGCCGTATTGCTTTACGCAGGTGTATGGTATCTGACTTACCGCCTGTACTGCCGGGCTCAGATTACAACACGTAGAAATCCTTAATATTATATCCACAATAAACCTTATATTATGAACTTTAAGGATCAGAAACCGATATATCTGCAGATAGCGGAAAGCATCTGCGATAGCATCCTCGCCGGGAAATACCGCGAGAATGAAAAGCTGCCGTCGGTGCGCGAGTTTGCGGCTGAGGTAGAGGTGAATGTCAACACCGTGGCTCGCTCTTTCGAGTGGTTGCAGAATCAGGATGTGGTTGCAACGCGTCGCGGATTGGGAAACTTTGTCAATGAGGGTGCCCGTGAATCCGTCCTGAGAATCAGGCGGAAGGAGTTCTTTGAGGAGCAGGTGCCGGAGTTCTTCCGTGCTATGAAGGCGTTAGGCATTACCTTAGAAGAGATTATTCCGTATAATAAGTAAAACAACCAAATAGGAAATTATTATGAAAGCACGTTTTATCCTTTCTCCGATTGTGCTGTTAGTAGCACTTTCTATTATCTTCTCCAGTTGTACTGACGCGGTAAACAAACTGGCAACAGCAGCTCTTAACCACACGCTTGAGTTTGAGCACGAAGACACCGTGAAGTGGGGAAAGATAGTTGAGAAGGACTTGGATCTTCCTGCCTTCAGTACTATAGAAGCGGAGGGACTTGTCTGCGTTGTCTACTCTCAGGACAGTATCTGTTCTGTTCGTGTCCGTGCCAACGAAAAATGTATGGATGCATACAAGTTTGAGGTCAGAAAAGATGAGCTGAAGACAAAGCTTAAAGACCCCAACCATAAAATCAACAATATTACCCCAGGCATCATACTCTACGTCTCGGCACCATACTTAACGGATGTAGAGCTATCTGGAGGTGGTAAAGTGAAATTGCAAGGCAATATAGACATGCCTGGAACCTTAGCAATAGAATTGACTGGAGCTTGCAATTTGGTTATAGATACCCTATCCGTTGGTGAATTGAATTTGGAAGGAAATGGTGCATCGAGGTGCAATCTTGCAATGGTTTCGGCAAAAGAGAATATCGAAATTGAAATGAACGGAGCTGGCGATGTTGATGCCAATGTTTTCTGTCAGGCTCTTCGCGTAGAGATGAACGGTGCTGGTAAAGGTACAGTCACTGGCGAGTGCAAGAATCTTATCTGCGATGAAAATGGTGCCAGCAAGGTTGATTTCTCTAAACTGAAAAGATAGGGCCCGCAGCCCTATCTTTTTTTTGTTATTGACAAGATTGTTTGAGTTTGTCCCACGTTTCTTGGGACAGAATCTTACGATATGGCCCGTTGTTGGAAAAGTGCATATTACGAATGTGTTCAGCACGTTTCTTGCTGTCGGCATGATCCATGAGGTAGGATAGTATGCCGTAGCTCTCAAACGTTTCGAGCGTATTCGCCATCTCCATAGGGTCGAGGTGCATCGCATGCATATAGCGAGCCCCCTGTTCGTCCGCTTCATTTTCCTTGGCTCGGGTAATGGAGTTGCTTATCATCTTGCTGGTGATATTTGCCAACATCTCAGATTGCCCATTACCTGTTATCAATGTAAAAAATACCGTTATGGCAGCTTGTTGGCGTATAGCGGACTGGATATGGCCTAACCTGAGGTGAGCCATCTCGTGGGCGATTACAGCGCAGAGTTGCGATTCGTTCTCCATCTTCTTGATAAGTGCTGTGTTTATTATCAGATGGTTGCCCACTGTGGCAAAGGCATTTACCTCATTATCTCTGTTTATCACAACGTGAATATCGGTATTGCTGATATTGTTTGCTTTGCACATTTCCTTTACCAAACTGTCTATGGGTTCACATACATCACGGTCGTTCACTTTCCAGAGACTTGATTCCGATAGTTCCCAAACCCATTCAGACAATTTGTCGCCAACAATGGTGGGGCGTAACTGGAAGACCTTCATCCAGTCAACCTGTAAGGTAACATATAAGATGCTGAAGAACAGCAGGGCTGATATGGCGGATTCCTTGAGTATCTTTTTCATCTTCTGCAAATCTTGTCGGTTATAGTTCCATAAAGATACCATTTGTGTACCAGACCTTTCCGCGTGTTCACAGCCGAGCGTACAGTCTCTATAAAGTCATAGATATTGTAAAGATTGACTGTAATAAAATAGGCTATGTAGGCAGAGGAGAGATCGGTAAAGCAGAATAGTATTCTGATTGTCCACCAGAATAGAATGTTGTTCATGATAAATAGGGGTACCTGAGAGACAAGTGCCTGGATGGCGTTCCATCTGACAAAAAAAGTACCTTTTCTTGACAGAAGGTAAAATAACCCCGTAGCAGCAAGGTTTATGATGGGCATGGGCAACCCTATCATCACGGCTACCAACGACATAAGGTAACATCCAGAGGCGCGTTCCTTTTCGTCCTCGTGTGGCATTATATCCTCTATACGAACAGAGGGCTCGCTTATGTGTATTTCACAAGATTCCATATCCAATTAATCAATATAGCCAATATGCCGGCAAGGGCGTATGGCCAACTTTGCAGTTTTCTTTCAATGAGACGATATGCTTTGAGGAGGGATGCTGATCCTATTAGGGTATCCGCTATAATCCAGATGGGTATTACTACCATCATACAGGCAAGTATAATTCCTATTGGATTATAATACAGGGAGTCCACCCACTCGCCATGGAATGCAGCGTGCACAGCTCGCGTTGTTCCACACGATGGGCATGGAATGTGAAAAAGATATCTTGTCAGACATCCATTCCAACTAAAACCCCTACTGCTGTCATTACTAACATACAGCCATATATAGCCGCATGCTGTTAATAATAGAAGTAGGGGGTATAGTCGTCCTCTGCTAATGTTCATCCTTTAGATGACAGACATGAGGCGTATCAGGTTCTTCTCGCGAGTAGAATTCATAATTAGGAACCAGTCGATGATAGCCCAAATTCCAAAGCCACCACAAGTAACCAGTTTGCCAATGCCCAGTCCTGTGTCACCTATATAGAAACGGTCGATGCCCCATCCGCCAATTAAAAGGCTAAGAATAAGTGATATCACGGGATCTTTAAACTGTATGGCATGAAGCATGTTTGCCTTATTGTCATCAGCAGCAAGCAGACGCTCACGGATGAAGGGGATTTGTGACTCGGGAAAGAACTTGTTGTTCATCATCATGAACATGTCAACTTTTTGCTGTTCCATTTTTAGTGTTGTTTAATTAATAATTATGTATAGGTTTCTTGATTGCAAAGATAATTATAAATGTTGTACAACGCAAATGATTTTCTAAAAAAGAAGCTTTTTGTTTTGCTTTTATTGATGAATCTGCAACTGTGGGAAGGGGAATTTTATGTCTTGACGGTTGAATTCCTCATAAATCTGTTTGTTCAGATTAAAGTACACGGGCCAATAATCGGTTCCCTTAACCCACACTCTGAAAGTGAAGTTGACGCTGCTGTCTGCCAATCCACTGAGGGCAATGAAAGCCTGCGGGTCTTTTAGGACACGGCTGTCGGCATCGGCAATGCCCCTAAGCGCATTCGTCACCTTCTCAACATCTGTTCCATATTCAACGCTGACGGTAAAATCTACACGTCTGGTGTCCATCTTGCTATAATTAGTTATGCTTCCGCTACTCAGAGAACCGTTGGGGACGAAAATTTCTTTATTGTCGGGCGTCTGAAGAATAGTGTGAATAATCTGAATCTCCTTCACGATTCCAAGGACTCCTTGCGCTTCAATCATGTCGCCAACCTTAAAGGGCTTAAATAACAATATAATCAATCCGCCAGCCAGATTCTGCAAATTACCACTCAGCGCCATACCTGCAGCTACGCCAAACGATGCCAGCAAGGCGGCAAATGACGTGGTGTTGATACCCAAGGCGCTTACTACTGTGATAACAAGCAGGAGGTTCAGAAGGATACTTACAAAACTTTTCAGGAAGGATTGAATGGTAGCGTCAACATTCTTACGTTCCAGCATCTGTCTCACCAGCCTGTTAATAAGGTTAATTATAAACCTTCCAGCTATATATATGACAACAGCTAATAGAATACTCTTGCCGGCATCTACACCCAACGAGATTAACTTGTTCAGTAATGTGTCGAAATTTCCATCCGATACAGCTTTAATTACTCCTGTTGTTTTTCCTACAACCTCTTCGGCTTGCAATAATGTAATCATGTCTTTTCAGTTTTTGAGGGTTTGAAATTTAGTTTCTGCAAAGATATAATAAAACTTTTTATTACTCTCAAAAATGATAGTCTTTTCGTTTTTCTCTCACGCGCGCGTAATTAAATAAGGTGCGATAAAAAAATAATGGCGAAACTAGTAAAAAAAGAATGTGAAGTATTGCGAGGTTTTAAAACTCGTCGTACCTTTGCAACCGCAAACGAGGAATGAACCACCTCACTAAGGTGGGCAGGCTTGAATGCGCTTAATTTAAAAGTTCTTTGACTTATTTACATAGACAGAAATTGTAGTACAAGAGAAACAAGTACGAACCGTCATTCTGAAAAGAAATGAGATACTCGGCCAGTTAAGATTCTTT
>ODAJ014732249.1_pt1 | contig 29371 bp, 17 predicted proteins | sample 1539241 | NCBI WGS metagenome assembly ODAJ01 (sample SAMN02144231, study PRJEB22623) | gut metagenome | biome: sheep rumen | host: Ovis aries | place: New Zealand
GGAGAGACGGTAGTTATAACCGATGGCTTCGTGTTGGTAGTACGGATACGCCTCGCGCGCCTGCGTCGCGTACCACATTATTTTATCTTTCGCCGATTGGTCTTTGCAGATCAGCGCACCGCCGCCGGAGGTGGTGATCATCTTGTTCCCGTTGAACGAAAGCACGCCATACTCGCCGAATGTACCCAGGACACGTCCTTTCCATCGGCTGCCCATGCCTTCCGCAGCATCCTCGATCACCGGAATACCGTATTTGTCCGCAATCGCCATGATTTCCTCAATCCGGTACGGCATGCCGTATAGTGCCACAGGAATAATGGCTTTCGGGTATTTGCCTGTTTTGGCTTTGCGGTCAATGATAGCTTGCTCCAGCAGGGTAGGATCCATATTCCAAGAACCGGGGTCCGAGTCCACGAACACAGGCGTTGCTCCCACATAGGTGACGGGGTTGGCAGACGCGCAGAAGGTGAAAGATTGGCAGATTACTTCGTCGCCTGCTTGTACACCGCAAGCGATCAACGCCAGATGGATTGCCGCCGTGCCGGAAGACAGCGCAACCACTTCTTTGTTCTCTCCTACAAAATGCTTCAAGTCTTCCTCAAAGCCGTTTACGTTCGGTCCGAGTGGCACGACCCAGTTGGTGTCAAATGCCTCTTGAATAAACTTCTGTTCTTGTCCGCTCATGTGAGCCAGACAAAGGTATATACGTTTCTGCATATCAGGGTTATATTGTTTCATTGTTATAAGTCATGTGTTTGCCGAGGATCGTACAAAAAATCATTCGTATATCATCCACGAAAGAATAATGTTCTGCGTAATAGCGGTTAATTCGCACCTTGTCGGGGTAAATTACCTCATCGTTATATTTGATCGGATCTTCCACGGTTGCCAGCAATTCTTCCTCGTTCCTGTATTTAAGTGTAGCGGGTCCTGTAATACCGGGACGGAGGGACAAAATGATTCGATCCTCGCCTTGCAGTTTGTTGGCATAACCGGGAACATCCGGTCTGGGACCGACAAAAGACATGTTACCGATCAGCACATCCCATAGTTCGGGCAGTTCATCCAGTTTGTATCTGCGCAGTTTGGCTCCTAATGGTGTAATACGGCTTTCTCCGGCTACGCTAACGCTGCTGCCGTTATGTCCGACACTCATGGAGCGGAACTTATGGCAGGGGAAGAGTTTGCCGTCTTTGCCCACGCGCTGTTGTACAAAGAACACCGGTCCCGGCATTTGGCATTTTATCAGTATTGCCACAATCAGCAATACCGGCCATAGGAAGAGTAGTCCGCAAAAAGCAACTGTTCTATCAAATATGTATTTCAGTATTTTCATATTAACTCTGCATTCCGTGCATTGCCAACAGTGATTGTATTTGGCGGTTGGGAATGAATTTGCGCAGTGGATACAAGCATGTGATGATCCATTTCAGCCACCAGGTGTAATGTATCCGCAAATGACAATAGGCTTTTCGGAAATGAAATTTATTTTCCAAAAATGGTTGTATATTCGAGTGCTCAGTAATGCTTCTTGCGCCATCCAATACGTATTTTAGTCTTCTTTCTTGCAAATAATACCGGTTCATCTCATAGATGAGTGCGTAATATACATATTTCTTCAGATCCGCGGGGTTGGCTTTGAGTGTTTGGTAGCTGCAATAATCTTCTCCTGCCTTATTGATGGCAAAAGCAGCCAGCTCGTTGCCGGGAGTAAACGCCCCCCAGTATTCCGTGTCTGTACTGGCGTGACGAATACGGTTTTCAAATTCCTCCTTTGTAGGTGTTTGGGTGGGTATTTTATAGGCATTTGCCGCCGCGCAATATACAACATACCCTTGCGCTAATAATTCTTCTGCAGTAATGCGGCGAATGGTATAGTTCTTTAGACCGTGTCTGACTTGGTTGCGGGTGTTTGTGCTTAGTTCCTTCAGATCTCCGAATGTATCTTTAATCACATACCAAAACGGGGTTTGTTCCGCACAGTCAAAACCATACGTGTTGCGGACAAGCCAACCGCCTTTGCGCAATAGTTCTTGTGCATCGGACGGAGTTAATGCTTCTTCCGTATGGGGCGCGTATTTATACACCCATGCATGTTTATATATTTGATATTTTGGATACATATCGTAATTTTTTGTATGCTCCGAAAACAGCATTAAGGCATGTGTAAAAACAAGCCGCAATCGGATTGCATTGCATTTCCTGACGCCACAAGCGGTAATGCCATGAGAGCAATACTGCAATCGAAGCGTCGCTCACGGAGCCGTTGTGTTTATTGTAAGCAAACAGGTCTTCGTCCAGCAGATTGCAGTCCGCTTTTTGGATCACATGCAGCCACATGGCGTAGTCGTTGTTCTTGCGCAGGTCGGTGATCTGGATGAGACCTATTTTCTCCCGGTTGTACATTACGGTCGGGCAAGCAGGCCAGCAGAAGGCATACATGCCTATTTTAGAAATATGTTTTGGTCCGGATATACGGAGTGGTTTGTCTGTCCGATGGAAGGCGGTGTAGGTGAAATCATATCCGTTTTGAACCATGAAAGCAACCTGTCTCTCTATTTTCTCCGGCATCCAAGCATCGTCAGCGTCCAGAAAAGCGATGTATTTTCCTTTTGCTTCCCGTAGTGCTTTGTTGCGGGAGAGTGCGGCGCCTGAGTTCCGCTCGTTACGGAAATAATGAATCCGAGTGTCTTGGTAAGAGGCAATGACCGCTGCCGTGTTGTCCGTAGAGCAATCGTCCACAATGAGCAATTCCCAGGACTTGTAGGTCTGGGCGAGCACGCTGTCGATCGCTTCCCGGATGAACCGACCGCAGTTGTACGCGGGCATTATGATGCTAACCAATTCCATAGGTATCCTTGATATATCGCATTGTGGCAGCAATCTGCATATCGTTTGTCATTATTCCGTTTCCTTTGACATTGCTGTGCTGCAAAGCACTTCCGGCATGGAAATACTGGTAAATGGCGTCAAACGAGACATTGTTATAGGTATGTTGTGTCTTGCGTTTGATTGTATTTTGCGCTATGCCTGCCGCCCAGAACCATACATCGTCCGCTAACGGCGCAAATTGTTTGGCGATGGCGTAATCCATCATTTCCTTTTTCAGGCTGTGCGCGGGATAATAAACTCCTCCGACACCGGTTGGAAAGAGCGATACTCCTTCTGTTCCGCTGGGGGTGTTTTGCCATAGATTGTATGGCTTATTGGGTTGCGGAGCAGCTGCAATACCGGCAATAATATCTTTCGGGTGCGCCAGATGTTCCGAATATAGCTCTTTGACCAAAAACGAAGGATAAAGTACATCGTCATCTATGGTAATTATATCTTCGTCCGGCAGGAGTTGGAGGGTAGGAATGAGTTTCTTATATGAACGCATATTCTCGCAGAAACGGATCTCTACGCCGTAGTGCTTTAGTTCCGCTACTTTCTTTGGCAGCGTCTCTTCCGTCCATTCATCTTCTGCCAGCCAGAGAATAATTCGTTTGGGCTGAAGCGTTTGCCGCAGGATAGAGTAGATACTGTAGCAAACGATTCCTTCTTTCACCCGCCGTCCGTAACTGGTGAGAGAAACAATGACATCCGCCTGCTCCCGTTCGCCGAGCGATGGAATGGATAGTAATCCTAAGTCATATCCCCATTTGAGGAAATAGCCGTAAATGGATCGCAGTAATATGTACAACTTATTGAGCATGGAACGGATAGGATATGTATTTCTCAAACAAGTCTTTGCTGACGCCTTTGTTTATATGTGTCTCGTGCAACAGCAAACGCATAAAACGGTTTCGTTCGCGGATGGTCATTCCTCCTAAAAAGCGGCAATATATATAAGGAATGTAGAGTGCCATCCACAAAAGGTATTTAGGCATCGGGTAAGCACTCCTAAGATCGATAATACGGTTGAGTTGGTGGATAAAGAGTTTGTTGTAGGACACCACCTGTGTCTGCGATCCACCCACTTTGTGGTAGAGAACAGCCGTTGGAAGGCATACCATTTGGCGTCCTTCTTTCTGCATACGGAGCGAGAATTCGAAGTCCTCTTCGCCAAAGAAGAAGCGTTCTGTGAACAGCGGTTGTTGAGCGATCAGTTCTCTTCGGAACAGCAAGGCGCAGCCGGTGATAAACGTAATAGGCAGGACGCTTTTGCCTTCCAATAGTTTTGCCGGTTGCTCCATGTAGTAATACCGTCTGCCTCCGAAGACCAGTCTGCCTCCTGCGTTCCAGAGCAGTTCCGGTTGGTCGTAGAGTCGGATGCTTGGTGTTACGGCGTCAATGTCTGAGTGCGTATCCATGTAAAGGATCAACTGCTGCAAGCAATCCGGCTCCATTTCCGTGTCGTTATTAAGGCAGAGATAGTAGTCGCTCAGAAGATCATTGACGGCTTCGATGGCTCTGTTGTTCCCTTTCGCAAAACCGTAGTTTTCTTTGAACGGAAGGAGTGTCAGCCAACCGGCATCTATTTCTTTTTGTTTTGCCCATTGGGAAATATGCGCCACGGAGTTGTCCGACGAACCGTTGTCTGCTACGACCACGCGGAAATCCGTGTAAGTCTGTTTGCGCAGCGACTCCAGACATGCAAGGGTGTCCTGCCATCCGTTATAATTGAGAATTATGATGCTAAGCATGCTACCTCCTTTCTGCGTGTAGAGACATGGCTGACGGTGTATAGTAAAATCAAGATGGCAGGAATCTCGAATGTCGTAACATGGAAGAAATAGTATTCGAACCATCCCATCGCCAGCAGGGCGCAAAACCAGGCATCCATCGCCAGGATATATATTGATTGCGACTGAATCGCCCAAATCCTCACCAAATAAACCATTGTGCTGATGACTGTTACCACCAAGATCCAGAAGCCGTCGATGCTGTTAGCATAGATTGTTCCGAAAAACGTACGGACATTATCTTGCAATCCGTTGGTGCTTATCTCAAGGTAGTCCGGATTGATGGCCGAAATGTACGGTTCGCCGGTGATGGCATGGACTGCGTTGACAAACGGAGCAAAAAGAATCTCCGGCTGCGGCTGTTCGATGATGCCCATCCGCACATCTTCACTCATTCCGAGAATACCGCTGGCGATATAATGGTAGGTGTGTTCCAAGACATATTTGCCCATGTGCTCGTTATAGTCCGCTCCGTTTCCGATGATGAACATAAAGAAATAGCTGCCCATGAACAATACAATTCCGCTGACGGCAATAATGGAGACAACTCTGAGGGACAGATGCATCCGTTCGGTGAGCAGACATGAAATCATACCTGCTATGAGCGGAATAATAACCCAACTCTTGACTTGGTTCAAGAAGACGATGAACGTTATTGCTATGATAAGCAGGATCGGCAGTAGGCGGTTGTTTTTGCGAATGCAGCTGAACAGAATGATCGTACATGCCAGAAGCAGGATCAGCAAGTGACCAAAGAGTCCATATACGGCAAACTCTTCTCCGAATTCGTCGCTACCGATCATATTGAGCGAAGAACTCATCATTCCTTTTATACGAAAGAGAAAAGGGATGATAAGCAGAATGCAGAAGACATAAAGCAGTTTGTCTCTTTTTGGAGCCGGAGAGGCGATGGTGAGGTCGGTACGATGACGTCTGTATCCTATTGCGAGAAGCCAACTGGGAACAGCCATGACAAACATCCCAGCCATCCAGATATACAGACTCGGCGTATAAAAAGGCACAAATCCCAGCGATTGGGGCATAGACAGCACTATCAGCAGTACAAAGCAGAATGGCAGCACCAGACAGTTCAGGGGTGTGTACCAAGTGCCCCATAAGCGTTTTTCGGCAAAGGAGAGTATCGAGACCTCCAGTATGAAACAGCCGAAAAGGATAATATCTGCCAGAATTTGTTCCACGTTATGCGTCTTTGAGTTCTTTGATGACAACACTTGGCCATTTCCAGTTCTGGTAGGCGAGTTGCGCTACGCCGGGTGCCAAAATCATTCCCAAAACACCCAAGTGCATCGGGCCGAGGAAGAGCCACAGCAATACGATTGTTGCCGCTCCGCTCAGAAGCGAAGGGATAAAGAAGGGAATCTTGTTGTCCGCCATGATAAATCCGGCTGCCAAAGCGTGGTTATGCTCCAGAAAGCCGATTACTAAAGCCAGAACCAGCAGGTTGGTAGGAACAAAAGATGTCCGACTGCCGATGAGCTGAAGCGCCCAGTCGCCCAAACCGATCCATACCAATCCGCCTACGGCGAAGATACCGACATAGGCGAGTACACACCATGTATAATAGATCTTCAGCTGGTGCAAATCATTGGCAGCGCGGCATTGCGCCAGACGCGGCGTGTAAGCAATATACATCACCTGTCCGCATCGCGCCAACACATCCATTACCTGCATGGTGATGCCGTAGCAGGCTATCTCGTCCAGCGTGAGGTATGCAGATCCGATGAGGATTGCAGAGCGGCTGATAAGGAAGGCTCCTAATTGTGTCAAGCCGATTTTGATGGCATTGGGTGTGATAGCACGAAGGATGTTGCCGGCGTCTTGCGGTTCCGCGTTTTCCAGTCTGGCGCGCAGTTCGGGTTTGAAGAACACGCGGTAGGTGGCTACGCGGCGAATGATTGTAGCCGTCAATTGAGAGCTGATGATCGCTGTCAGACCAAATCCGGCGTAAATCAGTCCGATAGCCAAGCAGATGTACACCACCTGACTCAGCATATTGATCTGCTGGGTCTGTTTGACATAGCCTTTGCCGGTCAACAGTGCATCGTAGTAGAAGGTGTAGAGGTTATAGCAGTTGATGGCGATCAGAAGCACCCAGGCTACCATCGCATCTTGCCGGTCGCCGGAGTATTTCTGCAGGATATAGTAGAAATAAGCGGTTCCGGCAGTAGCGAGAATAACGAAGACCCCTATTGCTATCCAGCGGTAGAACCGCCGCATGGCGACCAGTGTTCCTTTCAGCAGTCCGTAATCCACTTCCGCATCGGCATCTACATGCGCCACTCCTTCTTTCTGGAGCGTCTTGACACCGGAGAAGATATAGCTGATATTACGTGCGAAAGAAGGACGGAAACCGAAATCGAGCAAAAGGACCAGCGCGGTGATGGTCTGGAAGATATTCCAGATGCCGACAGTCTCCTGCGGCATTTTGTTCAAGATGAAAGGCAGCAGAATGACTCCTGCTCCGATCATAAAAGCCGTACCGGCATAGCTCCAGGCTATCTCGCGTTTGCCAATATGTTCTACTTTCTCAGCCATCAGCATTCAGCTGTCAGCATTCAGCCGTCAGTCTCTTCTAAAAATGTCGCGGGTATATACTTTTTCCTTCACGTCATCCAGCGAGGAGTCATAGCGGTTGGCGATGATGGCCTGGCTGCGGCTTTTGAAGGCGGCAAGGTCATTAACCACTTCGCTACCAAAGAAGGTGGTGCCGTTTTCCAGTGTGGGTTCGTAGATGATGACCTGCGCTCCTTTCGCCTTGACACGTTTCATGATTCCCTGGATGGAGGACTGACGGAAGTTATCGCTGTTCGACTTCATCGTGAGACGATAGACACCGATGGTACAAGCGTGCTCTTCTGAGGCGTTGTACTGGCCGTTGTTGTAGTAGTCGTAGTAGCCTGCTTTCGCCAGCACGCGGTCGGCAATGAAGTCCTTGCGGGTGCGGTTGGACTCGACGATGGCTTCGATGAGGTTTTCCGGCACGTCCTGATAGTTCGCCAAGAGCTGCTTGGTGTCCTTGGGAAGACAGTAACCGCCGTAACCGAAGGAGGGGTTGTTGTAGTGGGTGCCGATACGCGGATCGAGACACACGCCGTCGATGATGGACTGGGTGTCCAGCCCTTTCATCTCGGCGTAAGTGTCGAGTTCGTTGAAATAGCTGACGCGGAGGGCGAGGTAGGTGTTGGCAAAGAGCTTGACGGCTTCCGCCTCGGTGAGTCCCATGATACGGGTCTCGATGTCCTCTTTGAGCGCACCCTCTCTGAGCAGTGCGGCAAAACGCTCTGCGGCTTGGGTGAGCCGTTCGTCGCCCATGACCGTTCCGACGATGATACGGGACGGGTAGAGGTTGTCGTAGAGGGCTTTGGACTCACGCAGGAACTCCGGGGAGAAGAGGATGTTGGCACAGTGGTATTTCTCGCGAACGGAGACGGTGTACCCCACAGGAATAGTGGATTTAATGACCATGATGGCACCGGGATTGACGCGCATGACGGTCTCGATGACATTCTCCACGGCGGAGGTGTCGAAATAGTTGAGCCGGCTGTCATAATTGGTCGGCGCGGCTATGACGACAAACTCTGCGTTTTTGTACGCCGATTCGGCATCGAGTGTCGCTGTGAGGTTGAGTTCTTTCTCGGCGAGGTATCGCTCGATATACTCGTCCTGGATGGGCGACTGACGGCGGTTGATCATCTCCACTTTCTCCGGGATGATGTCCACTGCCGTGACCTCGTTATGCTGCGCGAGTAGGGTAGCAATACTGAGTCCGACGTATCCTGTTCCTGCAACTGCTATTCTCATGATTTTGAAAAAATGATGTTTTGTACTAACTCTTTAATCCTTTTTAGTGTCAGTGTGACATACCACGAATCACCCTGTAATCACCCAGTTATCACCCCGTAATCACCCCGTAATCACCCCCTTTTGTAAGGTAAAATTATTGTGCGACGAGGGTGTTGTTGCAATCTTAGATGTGCTCCTCGACGCCGCGGAAGTGTACGTTGAGTTCGTGGAGGTGCTCCAAGAGGGTGCCAAGGGGAGTGCCTTTGGTCATTTCAGCAAAGGCGTTGACATCCTTCGGGAAGCACTTGCCGCCGTAGCCGAACTTGCCGTCGGGTCCGGGAACATAGGTGTGAGTGTCGTTGATATAACCGGAGAGGAGGATACCGGTGTGGACTTTACGCCAGTCGGCACCCATCTGTTCGCAGTACTCGCGGCAGGCGTTGAAGTAGGTGACTTTGTATGCGCCGAAGACATTGTGCATGTACTTGGTGAGCTCAGCCTCAAGCGGCGTCATGACGGTGAATTTCTTGCCGACGAAGATCTTGGTGAGGAGATCCTGTGCGCCGGTGAAGACCATGGTCTGTTTGTTGAAGTCCTCGATGAACGTACGCTCGGTGAGGAACTCCGGCATGTAGCAGACCTGGTGTCCTGTCTCTTTGGAGAGGCGCTCGCTGGTGCCGGGGAGGATGGTTGTACGAACGAAAACCGGTACGTCGGGCAGGTTTTTGATGAGTTCGGTCATTAGGGTCAGATCCTGCGTGCCGTCTTCCTCCGTGGGGACGTGTATCTGCAGAAAGGCAATGTCAATGTCGCTGAGGTCGTCATTGTAGCCTTTGTAGGGGTCTGAGATGAAGAGTTTGCAGTCCGGGTTGTTGTTCTCCAACCAGTTTTTGAGGGCTCCGCCAACGAAGCCACATCCTATAATTCCAACTTTAATCATGATTGTTTATGTTAATTTTATTTTTTCTTACGATCGTTACCTGTGCATTGCACAGAAAAAGCCTGCAAAGATACGACTTTTTTTTTACATACGCAAGTGCGCGCGCGTTTTTTTTTATAAAAAGAGCATTTTTTGTTGCAAAAAGACTTTGTTTTTGCTTTCGATTTTTTATTTTCAAAAAAATGTTGTAATTTTGCAGCGAATTTGGGGGAGTGGGCGCTTTTTACTGCGTGACCGCTGCGCTGTAAGAGCGCGGTGCTGTAGGACCGCTTCGCTGTAGGACCGCTTCGCTGTAGGACCGCTTCGCTGTAGGACCGCTTCGCTGTAGGACCGCTGCGCTGTAGGACCGCTGCGCTGTAAGACCGCTACGCTGTAAGACCGCTGCGCTGTAGGACTGCGGTGTTGACGGCGGCAAAAATGCCTCCGAAAGAGACGATCGGAAGTTGGAACTACAAAGGTACAAAAAAATACGACATGGTGTTGACGGCGGCAAAAATGCCTCCGAAAGGGACAATCGGGAGTTGGAACTACAAAGGTACAAAAAATACGACATGGTGTTGACGGCGGCAAAAATGCCTCCGAAAGAGACAATCGGGAGTTGGAAGAAGTTGTCCCAAAGATGGGACAAAATTGAAAATTATAGTACAAACAATAATAAAAACAATGAAAAAATTCAAATTCTGGAATACGCTTTGCGGATGGGTGGTGTTCGCCATCGCCGCCGCAACGTATTTGCTCACTTTGGAACCCACAGCGTCCTTCTGGGATTGCGGCGAGTTCATTGCGAGTGCCCATAAGTTGGATGTAGGCCATCCACCCGGAGCACCGTTTTTTATGTTAATGGGTCATTTCTTCTCCCTTTTCGCGTCGGATGCGTCGCATGTAGCGATGTGCGTGAATGCGCTCTCCGCTTTGGCGAGTGCCTTCACCATTCTGTTCCTGTTCTGGACGATTACGGCGCTGGCGAGGAAATTAGTTGAAAGTCGAGAGCCGAACGTCGAAAGCGCTATGCCGCTTTGGCAGGGCATCGGTATTCTCGGCGCAGGAACAGTAGGAGCGTTGGCCTTCACTTTCTCGGACACTTTCTGGTTCTCCGCAGTTGAGGGTGAGGTGTATGCGTCTTCTTCGCTGTTCACCGCCGTAGTCGTATGGCTGATGCTCAAATGGGACGAGAAAGCCGACGAAGAGGGCTCAGACAAATGGCTGATACTGATTGCCTATCTGATGGGAATCTCCATCGGCGTACACTTGCTGAACCTGCTGACTATTCCGGCGCTGATGTTGGTGTACTACTACCGCCGTTACGAGTTCTCGTGGAAGGGCGTGACACAAGCCTTTTTAGCCTCGGTGGTGCTTTTGGCAGGAATCCTGTACGGCATTATTCCGGGTTTCCCGACGATAGCCGGATGGTTTGAGCTGCTGTTCGTGAACGGTCTGCATATGCCGTTTAACACGGGTCTGGCAGTGTATATAGTACTGACTATCGGTGCGCTGGTATGGGCGATTGTGGAGTCTTATATCGACCAATCGAAAGTGCGCGAGGTGATTTCTTTTGCGTGTGCCTTTGCGCTGTCGGGAACCGCTTTCCTGTTCTCCAAATGGTGGATAGGTGTCGGTCTGACGGCTATATTGGTAGCCGTATTGCTGATGAAGAAAGAGTGGATCAACGCTCGCTGGCTGAACACCCTGACGATGATGATTGCCATGGTACTTGTGGGTTATTCGTCTTATGCGGTATTGGTAATCCGCTCGAGTGCGAACACCCCGATGGACCAGAACTCGCCGGATAATGTGTTCTCACTGAAATATTACCTGAACCGCGAGCAGTACGGCGATACGCCGCTCCTATACGGTCAGACCTATAATGCTCCGGTAGCATTGGAGGTGAAAAAAGACTACTGTGTGCCAGTGAAGAAGATCGGCGAGGCACAGTACGCTCCTGCACCCCATGTGGACGGTGAGCCGGACCGCTACGCCAAGACAGGCAACAAAGAGACATACGAATATCTCTCTGAGTTCAAGATGCCATTCCCGCGTATGTGGTCTCCTTCGCCGAACCATATCGAGGCCTACAAAGAGTGGGCGAATATCCATGGCAAGCGCGTGAAATATGACTACTGCGGACAGCACAAGACGGATTATTGTCCGACTTTTGCGGAGAATATGCGTTTCTTCTTCCGCTATCAGGTGAACTTCATGTACTGGCGCTATTTCATGTGGAACTTCGCGGGCCGTCAGAACGACTTGCAGTCGTACGGTGATGTGTCGAAGGGTAACTGGATAAGCGGTATTCCGTTCATCGATAATGCGATGCTGGGCGACCAGGATGCGCTGCCGACCGAGTTGAAGAACAACAAGGGACACAATGTGTATTACATGATTCCGCTTATACTGGGCATCATCGGCATGGTATGGCAGGCATCGAAACGCAACAAGAATGGCAAAGCCGAAGGCTGGAAGAACTTCTCGATAGTGATGTTCCTGTTCCTGCTGACGGGTCTGGCGATTGTGGTTTATCTGAACCAGACACCTTACCAGCCCCGTGAACGAGACTATGCCTATGTGGGTTCTTTCTATGCGTTCTGTATATGGATCGGCTTCGGCGTGCTGGCGTTCATTGATTGGATCAATGAGAAGATGAAGAATGGAAAAGTGAAGGCGGCTGTGGCGGTTTGTTGCAGTATTGTCGGCTTGCTTGTTCCGGCGCAGATGGCTTCTCAGAACTGGGATGACCATGACCGTTCAGACCGTTTCTCGTGCAGGGATTTCGGCGCTAACTATCTGAAGTCCTGCGAGGATCAGGCAATCCTGTTCTCGAACGGCGACAACGACACCTTCCCGCTCTGGTACAACCAGGAGGTGGAAGGCGTGGGAACCAACCTGCGCGTGTGCAACCTGTCGTATCTGCAGACCGACTGGTATATATCGCAGATGAAACGTCCGTATTATGAGTCGGCGGCTCTTCCTATATCTTGGGAGTACAAGGACTTTATGCCGGGCAAGAACGAGTATGTGCGGACAACCAATCAGGCAGGCAAGCCTCTGAGCGTGAAGACGGCATTCGACTTCATGCTCTCTGACGAGGAGATAACCATCCGCGACGGCGAGAACTATATCCCGACGGAACAACTGTATATCTTGGGCGCAGAGGGCGACACGATCTTCTTCCAGAAGAACAGAGGCTTCACGCGTTCGCAGATGATGATCATGGAAATGCTCTCCACGAACCAATGGAAGCGCCCGATCTACTTCTGCGTGACCGTAGGAGGCGACTATTATCTGGGTCTGGAGCCGTATATGGAGCTGGTGGGACTGACTTATCGGGTTACACCGACCCGTTCTGCAGACGGCCGTCCGCGTGTGAACACCGATCTGATGTTCGACAACATGATGCATAAGTTCGCTTACGGGAACATGAACAAACCGGGCATTTATATCGACGAGAACCTGATGCGCATGTGCAAGACGCACCGTTCGATGTTCGTTCAGCTGGCAGAGGCATTGGTTCAAGAGCATAAGTTCGACAGCGCCAAACAAGTGCTTGACTACGCCGAGCAGATGCTTCCGGAGTATAACATCCCATACGATCACTCGTCGGCATACATGGCAACGCTGTATAACGTGATAGGCGAACACCAGACAGCCGATTCGATGTCCACAAAGATGGCAGAGACCGCCGTTGAGTATATCAACTGGGAGCGTACTCTCACCCGTCGTCAGCGTGCTTCGGTGGAGAACAGCGTGAAGATGCAGAAGTATATGCTGCAGATTATTCTCAACGACTGGGAACGTAATGGTAAACATGAATTGGTGGATAAGTATTATCCCTACATAGCAGGCAATGAAGAATATTAATCAAACCCCTGTCTTGCTGCTGACCGGTTATCTTGGCAGCGGCAAGACAACTCTTCTGAACCGTATATTGACCAACGAGAAAGGCATCCGTTTTGCCGTAGTAGTCAATGACATAGGAGAGGTGAACATAGACGCCGACCTCATACAAAAGGGGGGAGTGGTGTCACAACAAGATGATTCGTTAGTGGCTCTTCAGAACGGCTGTATATGCTGTTCGCTGAAGATGGATCTGGTGGCTCAGCTGCATGATCTGATCAGTATGCGTCAAGGCGAAGGCGGTCAGCCGGCTTTTGACTATATCGTGATAGAAGCATCGGGAATCTGCGAACCGGCACCTATAGCACAGACTATCATGTCGTATCCGCAGATGGTACCGCAGTTTGCCACCGATGGTATCCCTCAGTTGGATTGCATCTGCTCGGTGGTGGATGCATTGCGTCTGAGAGACGAGTTCATGGAGCAGCTGAGCGACGCTAACCGCGCCAAGATCGTGGATAAAGAAGAGGACTTGGCTTCTTTGGTAACGGAGCAGATAGAGTTCTGTGATATTATCCTGCTCAACAAAGCGGCAGAGGTGTCGGAACAGGAGCTGGCACAGATACGGACTATCATCCGCGCTATTCAGCCCAAGGCGGAGATCATTGAGACGAACTACTGCGATGTGCCGCTGGAGAAGATCCTGCATACGCATCGTTTTGATTTCGAGAAAGTGGCAACTTCGGCAACTTGGATCCATGAGGTGGAGTCACACCATGAGGATGAAGATGAGGATGAGCACGAACACGAGCATGAACACGAGCATGAGCATGAACACGAACATGAGCATGAACACCACCATCATCACCATCATGACCATGATCATGAGGGACATTCGCATATGGAGGAGTTCGGCATATCGACCTTTGTGTATTATGCTCGCCGTCCGATGAATTTGGGTATGTTCGATGAGTTTGTGGCGGCTCACTGGCCAAAGTCGGTGATCCGATGCAAGGGAATGTGCTATTTTGAGGACGAGTATGATATGTGCTATCTGTTCGAGCAGTCGGGAAGACAGTTCAATCTTCGTCAGGCTGGTCAGTGGTATGCCACGATGCCGGCTGACGAGCTGGAGGCACTCAAACAATCGGACGAGACTCTCCGCCGCGACTGGGATGAGCAGTATGGTGACAGAATGCAGAAGCTTGTCTTCATAGGTCAGAATATGGACAGAGCCGCCATTACGGCAGCTCTGGATAAATGCCTGGCATAGCCTGAGCGGTTATACTGAGGATTTTGGTTATGCACTACAGTCGTTCGGACAGTAGTGCATAATATTTTGGCGATACACGAATGGATTTCACATCCGGTGCATCCAATTCGGCAACGATCATTCCTTCTTTGTCTTTTCGGAGGACTTTGACATGACGCGGGTTAATATAGTAGGAGCGTTGGCAGCGTATGATACCATGCTTTTGCAGGATGTCTTCGAGGGACTTCATGGAGTTGCGGAGGGTATATTCCTTGATGCGCTCTCCTTCGGTGTATTTGATGATCACGTAGTTCTCGTCCGCCTCGACGAACAGTATGCTGTTGGCTGCGATAACCAGTTTGAGCCGTTTTGTGTTGTCGTAGAGGCGTATCAGGTCTTCATCGTCTATTTTGGGCTCTTCTAAGATGCCCATGAGCGCGAGTGACAGATCAAGGATGAGGGTGGGGTAGATGATGCTTGCCGAGAGGAGCAGTGCAGACCTCGCTACTGCTTCAAAGTACATGTATTCTCCTTTGTACATCAGTGCCATATACATTCCGACGAACAGACTCATGGCTACGCCTTCGCAGATGACCCAGGTTGTGTAGCGAAAGCCGACCAAGGGAATCCATTTGCGGAACAGGAGCATAAGAATACGGCTGCCCAATATTATTCCCATAGTGATGCACATGATGATGAGAAGATTGAAGGTGAGGGTCTGTTCTGAATCCGGAGTGCCCATATTGAGCCATCCGGTTACCCAAGACGGACGATAAATGAGATAGAATACAACAATCCACAGAGGAATAATCAGCGTGTGCAGAATGATTGATGCAATCGAACTCATCTTGGCAGGAATCTCTTTCATAAGGTTTGTTTTAGCTAAATATTAGTCTCTTTTTACAATGTGACAAAATGGCAGACAGTATAATTTCGTCACTTATTTTGTCATTTAGTGTTCGTTTTATATACTTTTATCAAAAATCGTGCCGTGACATAACATTTATTTTGATATGTGACAAAATGGCAGTAATTTTGCATCGGATTTTGAAAGTAAACAGTTAAATCTTTTAATCTCTGTTATCAAAAATGAAAGCAAATGTCATTCATCAGGTAATTGCTCTCGGCGACTCGATCACCAAAGGAGCGGTGTTAGATGGAAGCCGGTATAAAATATTGAACAATTGTTTCGTAGAGCAATGTCATGAGGAGTTGTCTCTTCCATTTGACAATTACGCACGCATGGGAGGAACGATAGACAAAGGTCTGCAGATGCTGGAGAGGCATGAGGATGATGTCCGTAGAGCCGATATCACGTTGTTGCAATACGGCGGTACGGATTCGAACTTCAACTGGCATGAGATAGCCGATGCCCCTACCATGCAGCATTACCCCCGGATAGAGTTGCCGTTGTTCGTGCGCAGTTATCAGACGATGATAGAAAGGGTTCGTGCGTTAGGCAGCCAGCCTGTGATGCTCTCGTTGCCGATGATGGACCACAAGCGTTTTTTCGGTTTTGTATCGCAGAACATGACCCAAGAGGCGAAGGATGCCGTTTTAGGCTGGATGGGGGGGCAGTTAGAGCGTATCCGGAACTACCATGATTTGTATAATCTGCAACTTTTCCGCATAGCGGCCACAGAGCGTGTGCCTATTATAGATGTAACTTCTCCGTTTATGCTCAACATGGATTATTCGCAGTGTTTGTGCGAAGACGGAATTCATCCTACTTCGCTCGGGCACGACATCATAGCTACACAAATATTACGAAATTGGAAACATTTACTTTCTTCTTTCTGACAATTGACAAAAAATATTTGCGTATTTCGATAATTTTGTGTATCTTTGCCTCCGATTTATATAGTTTATGAATTGGAGGCATTTTTTTGGCTGGTTCGGAGTGGTGCTGTTGATCTTTGTAGAGACGGCAGGGATGGCTTGTCTGGCTGTCGCATTGCGGTATAACCGTGCGCGGATGGAGGCTGTTATGGCACCCAAGCAGCAGGAGGCGGCGCCGTTGGCGGTTGAGCCGGATACGATTTCGCTTGTTGCAGGGGGCGATGCAATGATGCATATGCCCCAACTCTATCCGGCGATGCAGGCAGACGGGACGTATAATTTCGATGAGTGTTTCCGGTACATAGCACCGTTGTTGGAGGGTTATGATCTCCGGGTGGTGAACTTGGAGACCACTCTTCCGGGGAAGAACTATTCCGGCTATCCGTGTTTTGGAGCGCCGGACGCTTTTTTGTACGGTTTGCAAGATGCGGGGTTCGGCACTATTCTGATGGCTAACAACCATTGTTGCGACAAGGGTTCTTACGGTATCCGCCGTACCTTGTCGGTTCTGGATTCATTAGGGTTGGAGCATGTCGGTTTGTATGCGGATAGTGCGGAGTATAGGGATAAGTATCCGCTGATGGTTGAGTGTAAAGGGGTGCGGATAGCGATGCTGAATTTCACATACGGGACAAACGGTTTGCCGGTGCCTAAAGGCTGCGTGGTATGCGGAATAGACACCACACAGATTTTAGAGGGCATTTTTCGCGCGCGTGAGAAAGATGCGGACATTATTTTGGCTTTTCCGCATTGGGGAGAGGAGTATTTCCGTACACCGCGTGCTTCGCAACGCGAGTTGGCGGAATGGCTGTTGGCACATGGCGTGGATCATATTATAGGAAGTCACCCGCATGTGATCGAACCTGTGGAGGTGGTGGAAGACAGTCTGAGCGGCGGGAAGCATGTAGTGGCATACAGTTTGGGTAATTTTATCTCGTCGCAGTTGCAGCCGGAGCGTTCGACATCATTGTTAGTGGGGTTGAAATGGGTGAAGGACGAGAAGGGCGTGCGGTTCGTAGAGCACCAAGTGATACAGACCTGGGTCTCCCGTCCGCAAATATCCGGTCATCGTCAGGCACGTATTTATCCGATGAATTATCCTGAGGACAGTTTGAATGCGGCGGAACGGACATTCCGTGAAGCATGTATAGAGGCAGGAAATTTTTAGCACGGAGGTGCGTATTTTTGAAATAATTAAATACTGAATATTTATGAAAAAATTTATTCTTTTTATCTCTCTTCTTTCAGTTTGCAAGCTGTTAGCAGCAGACGACTTCCAGGTGACAAACCCGGATTTTGAAGATTGGTCTGCACCGGCGTTCAGCAGCAATCCCCAAGCTGTGGGATGGAATGCTTCTAATGTGGAGCAGGTGGGAATGAAATTCAATTTCGCCCACAAGGAGAGCGGTCGGAACGGCGGTTCTTGTATGATGGTACAGGATCAGTCGGTAGGTGCGATGGGTATCACCGAAACAAGTCCGGGATATGTGTCTATCGGTCAGCCGTGGGCTTATCTGCCGAGTATCACTCAGATCAACCAGGCTACCGCCGGAACGTACGGAGGGCAGAAATGGACTCACCGTCCGGACTCGATGTCCGTTTGGATCAAACGTACGGGTAATAACACGGATAAGGAGGATTTCTATCTTCTTTATTATGCGTGGGCAAAAGAGGCAAAGGGCACATCCTATAAAGGCAAGAACGGTAACTGTACCTCTGTCTCGTACACTAACGAGGAGTCGGATGTGCGCATAGCGATGAACGGTAACGAGTGTAAGACGACGGTGCCGGGTGAGCAGGTGTGCGAAGGAATGTGGCGCGAAAGGAAGAGTTACGGTCAATGGACGAATATCCGTGTGCCGATCTACTATTTCAATGACGAAGTGCCGAAATTCATGAATATTATCTTCTCGGCGTCCAACTATCCGAATTTCCGTGCCAATAACGGCTTGTATGAGGGGAACTCGTTGTATGTGGATGACGTTGAGTTGATCTATTCATCCAAGATCCAGAAGTTGTATGTAGATGACAAGGAGTGGAAGGGTTTTGACCCGAATAGTACGGCTGTGCAAAACTATGCTTTAGGCGAGAATGCCACGGCTGTGCCTACGATAGTGGCGATGCGCGGTGCGGGTTCGCTGACCAATGCCAAAGGGACAACCAAGTCTTTTCCCGGTCGTCGTCTGTCGGGCGATGAAATCAGTATCGTGTACGGAGATCTGGACAAGACTCCGACGGTAATCACTGTAAAATCGGAGGACGGCAAGTCAACGACAGTATATAGAATACAGTTCCAGCGTGCAGCAAGCAGTAATGCCAAGCTGGCATCGATCAGCGTCAACGGAACGCCTATCGCGGGTTTCTCTCCGACCAAGTATAACTATTCGGTAGAATTGCCCTACGGAACGACGACTCCGCCTGTTGTAAGCGCTGAGGGGCAGGAGGAGAAACAGACATTGGATATCACGCAGCCGGGTGCAACGGAAGGTAGTGCAAGTATTGTTGTGACGGCTGCCAACGGCATAGCGAAAGCAACTTATACGCTTACCTTCAAGGTCGGTTTGCTGTCGGATAACACCCTGAAGGATATACTGATTAACGGCAGTTCGCTGCCCGGATTCACTCCTTCGCAGGTGATTTATAAGGTCTCTTTGCCGACGACTACGACCACGATGCCGACGGTGACTCCTGTTTCGGCTTATCAGGAAGGGGAACAGACGATTGTTCATACGGTGCCGAATACGATAGACGGCGGTACATACAGTCTCTCGGTGACGACGCCGGGTAATATGGTGCCGAAAGTATATAAACTGAATTTCAAACTGGAGGCTTCGTCTTATTCTTATCTGGGCGATTTGAAGGTAGGCGGCGTATCGGTAGCCGATTTCTCGCCGGAGAACTACACCTATTATGTCAACATGCCTATGGGTACGAGTTCGCTTCCGAAGGTAGAGGGAGTGCCCGGTGAGTCTTCGCAGACGATAGCGGTGACCGACCTTGGCGAAGGTGTGGTGGACGGTACGGTACGCGTGACCGTTACAGCCGGTAACAAATCGGATCAGACGGTATATAAGGTGGTGTTCACCACAGCCAAATCCGAAGTTTCGGTACTGTCGGGAATCAAGATAGGCGGGGAGATGCTGGCTGATTTTGAGCCGGAGAAGTTGTCATACGCCTATACCTTGCCGGTAGGAACAACCGAATTGCCGGTGATAGAACCGATTGCTTTTGACGAGTTCCAGGATGTGGTGCTTACATCGGCAGGCGTGAATGGCAAGACGCGTATCACTGTTACGGCAGGTAACGGGAGTACGACTGTTTACCAGATTGCCTTCTCGGTGGCTACTTATACGGATAACACTCTGGCGGGAATATTCCTCGACGGCGTGTTGATAGACGGTTTTGAGCCGGAGGTGAACGATTATACGGTGGTACTGCCGAAAGGAAGTACGGCATTGCCGGAAGTGACTTTCACGAAGCGCAGTGAGCAGTTCCAGGACGTGAATATCCGTCCGCTGACGGGAAGCCTGAATGGCGACTATAAACTGACCGTCCGTCCTCAGTCGGGCGCCAGCAGAACGTATGTCATCCATTTTGTGACCAACAAATCGACCAATTCGTCTTTGTCGGCAATCTACCTGGACGGTACTCCTCTGCCGGACTTCGAAGCGGACAAATACAGCTATGAGTACACTCTTCCGGAGGGTGTGAGTGTCATTCCGGAAGTGACTTTTGTCAAAGGAGACGAAGGGCAGCGTGTGCTTTCGGTACTGGAGAACAAGGAGCATAGTATTACTGTGACTGCAGAGAGTGGTGCACGCAGTGTATATACCATCAAGTTTATTGTGCAGGTATCGGAGAACGCTTCGCTGAATATGATTTATATCGACGGCGTGGAGATGGAAGGTTTCCAAGGTGATCTGCTGAGTTATACCTATCCGCTGACGACCGCAGTGTGTCCGGCTATAACAGTCGACAAAGCGCCAGGACAGCAAGTGACAATCACTGCTCCTTATGCAGCCGGAAGAGCCTTTGTGCAGGTGAAACCGGAGCAGGGTAGTATCAATACCTATACTATAGATTTTGTGGCGGCAGCCACGGCTACCGTGCAGCTCGGAGGAATCCTTGTTGACGGTGTCCCGATGACCGATTTCCAGCCGCAGAAGATGGATTATTCTGCAAGTTACAGCGGTTCGCTGCCGGAGGTGTCGTATATCAAGGGCGATGAGAAGCAGGAGGTTTCGCTGTTATGGAATAATGCCACGGCACTCTTGTACGTGAAGGATGCTGAGGGCAACAAAGCGACCTATAGCATCGGGTTCGTGAAGATATTGTCGGACAGCAAATTGCTGAATACCATCCTTGTGGACGGTAATCCCTTGCCCGCATTTGTGCCGGAGACCAAAGACTATGTAGTGGATCTGGCAGCGGGAAGCAGTTACCCGGAGGTTGGCTATGTGGCGGCAGAGGATGCACAAGTGGTGTTCTTTGGTCTTATGGACGAAGGCAAATGGGGAATAACGGTAGCCGCAGAAGACGGGTCGATGGAGACATACAGTGTGCAGTTCAAGATCGCGTTGTATGAGGACAGCCGGTTGGCGGATCTTGCGGTAGAGGGTTATACACTGCCTTTTGCGCCGGACAAATATGACTACAACCTCTCTATTGACGAGGGTGCCGCATTGCCGGTGCTGAGCGCTACGCCCATGGAAGGCAGGGGACAACAGGTGCTGGTATATAACCTTGGGGAGAATGACCAGGAGGTGCTTGTGACCGCCCAAGACGGCATACACAGCTCGCGCTATACCGTTCATTACACGCGCGAGAAGAGCCATAATGCGCTTTTGGAGAAGATCTATGTTGACGGTGTGGAGCTGCCCTCTTTCCGTCCTGATGTTTTCCATTATGTACTGCCTCTTGGCGCCGAAGCCAAGGTAGTGCCTAATATCTTCCCAATAGGGCAGCTGGACAACCAGACGATTACTACCACTTTCGGCAAGCCCGACGAGAGTACTACGATTGTTGTTCTTGCGCAAGACGGGGTGACCTCAGAGAGTTATACCATTGATTTTGAGGTGGCTGTTTCTGCCAATACCAAACTGAAGAGTCTTACTATCGACGGCTACTCGCAAGATGTAAACAAGAGTGAGTTTGTATTCGAAGTGCCGTTCGGTACAGTACAGCCGTATTCCGTGGCGTATGAGAAAGCGGAGCAACGGCAGTTAATCGAATATCTGGCGGCACCTGTTACAGAGCCTTCGTATATCATTGTGACGGCAGAGAACGGAGACAGACGGACTTACACAATCCGGTATAATGTCGTTATTCCCAAAGGTGAGAACAAGGTAGCGAAGATCGGATACAGTTATCAAACAGCCGATGGCGTGACGCATCAGGGAGAGTTGGTTCCGGCAGTAGGGGACAATAAGATAGAGTTGCCGTACGGCACCAAGAGTTTTGAGGTGACGGAGGTGACCAAGAATTATGACAAGCAGTCGCTTGTCTTCTACAACGGCGGAATCCGGAGAGGTGCAACGATTATTGTTTCAGCCAATCGCGAGGGTGAAGCGGATGTCGTCTATACAGTGACTCCGGTGTTGCCGGCGTATGAGAAGACCGGCAAACTGGAGGACTTGAGATTCAAGGGCGTTACCGTGCCGAATTTCCGCCCGGATGTATATAATTACATGGTGAATGTCACCGCTCAGCCGACTGCAGCCGATTTTGCAGGTACGGCATTTGAGGGCAAAGCGGTAGCCAAGTCGTCAATCAATGCACAGAAGAAGCAGATCACGCTGACGGTAGCCGGCGGCGAAACATATTCGGTCTGCTGGTATTATACCAATTATGAGAATATCTTTGATTTCTCGGCAGACTGGATAAAGGCGGATAAAGGAAACGGCTATAAACCGAGTTCGCTCTGGAAAGTGCCGGCTGATTACAGTGCGGGATATGATTGGGGAATATTAGCATTCAATTTCACTTATTCGACGGGCAAGGAGGTCGTGCCTTACGGTGCCAAAGGTGCAACGCTTTCCACACTCCGCGGGGCATCGATGAACGGTTCCGTACCGGGTATGATGACTTTGGGAGCGATGTCATTGAACCTGACATCTAATGGCAACTCCACCTCTTCTGTCACCAAAAATGCGACAACCGGTGCGGCGTTCAAGAACACCCCGGAGGCGTTGGCTTTCTCGGCTAAACCGCTGTCGAGCAGTAATATCACCAACTGGAAGATGTGGTTCACTATTTCGGACGGAAGTACGTATAGGGAGAGCAACTATTCCGGTGATTTCTCGTCGCTTAACACATGGAAAGAGATTTCTATTCCGTTCAACTACACCGGTTTGGGAGCGGTCTCAAGGTTTAATATCATGCTCTCGTCTTGTGATCAGGAGAATGCCAAGCAGTTTGGAGGATCCACTATTTATGAGTCGAGTGTGATATACGATAATATCCGTTTTGTATATAACTCCGAGTTGACGGCAGTCAGTGTGGACGGCATGGCGGCAACCAAGTCGGGTAACACTTTCACCGCTACAGTGGGTAATGACTATGTGGGTGTTCCCCGGTTGAAGTTCAGCGGGGCGGTACATGACCAGATGCAAGTGGTCGAGTGGCTCAATGGCGGCGAGTGGGTGAACGGAGAGTTGCGGGCGAAAGTCACCAACTATGGCGAGAACTCTTCCGACTATACGGACTATACCGTTGTTGTCCGCAGGGCTGCGGTGACGAGCCTTGACTACACGCCGTCGTTCGGCGCTTTGACAACAACGATGCATGGCGATACGACTATTGTCCATCTGCCGTTCGGCGTGAAGGCACTGCCTGATTTCAGGATCACGCCGGCTTCTGTTCATCAGTCGATAGTAGTGACCAAGGCCGGTAATATGGTGAAAGTGCTTGTACGGGCAGAGAACGGATCGACGAAAGAAGATATCTATCTCTTCCGCGAGAAGAAGAGCGGCAATGCCGCCTTGGAGAGCATTTCTGCCGAAGACCTGTCGGGTAAGACGCTTGCTCTCACACCGGCATTCCTGCCGGAGACGGAGAACTATACCGTAGAGGCGGAGCAGATGCCTGTACTCTCGTTCCAGAAAGCCGGGGAGGCGGATGGTACGCCTGAGGGGCAGCGCATCCATGTGGTTTATACCAAGACTTCGGCAACGATAGAAGTCACGGCAGAGGACGGCAAAACGGTCAAGACTTATACGATTAATCTGAGTGTCCCGGCTTATGAGAGCAGCGGCTTGATTGCGGAGTTCTCGCAGAATGACATCCCGTGGGATTATTTGGGCGCGACTACGTATGAAGCCACTAAGGAAAGACCTGTTACACCGGTGTTCTTCACCCGTCAAGACGACAAGGATGCGGTGGTGAATATACAGACACCGGAGTATATGGAGTGGCAAGTGTCAGGCACAGAGAGCCATACCTACAGACTGACATATCCGACCTCGCTGTCCGCCAATACAAGGCTTGAGGACATACAGATAGACGGTCAGTCGCTGGCGGATTTCCAACCGGATGATAACAGCCAGCCTTATGTACTGACAGCAGATACGACAGTCGTGATACGCGCTGTCTTGGCGGAGGCGGCACAGCAGTTGGCTGTCACCTCGGCGGTGACAGACGGCGGAATGGAATACCGGTACACAGTTACAGCCGAAGACGGGGTAAGCAGCCGCGTATATACCCTTCGCCTGCTTCGTCCGCTGAGTACTGACGCCACCTTGGCAGGCATACTGCTGGACGGTTCGCCGCTGGCAGGTTTTGCTCCGGATGTGATGGATTATTCAGTAGTGCTTCCTGCACCGCAGGGCGCCAAGACTGAGCAGCCCAAGATGCCTTCTGTCACCTATCTTGCCGGTGACCCGAAACAGACTATTGCAATAGAGCCGGGTGTGCTTAACGGCGATGAGACGGTTATCAAGGTGTCCGATCCTGCGCATACGGACTATAAAGAATATACGATAGCTGTCACCGCTGCCCCGAGTCATTGCACCGAGTTGACAGGAATAGTAGTGAACGGAGAGGCAATCGCACAGTTTGAGTCCGGCAGACACTACTACTCGCATTCGCTCAAGAACAATTCGGTAGAGATCGGCTGGACGACGGACGACCGCTTCCAGAAAGTAACCGTTTCGTCCGTAGAAGTAATACCGGAGCAGGAGTACACCTATACCCTTCATGTAGAGGCAGAGGATGGCAGTGTGGCTAAATACCAGGTGGAAATCTATATTGATAATCTGTCGAACGATGCCCGGTTGGCGAATATCCTGATCAATCGTCAGGAGCTGACAGACTTCCTGCCGGAACTTAATCCGGATATCAAGCCGTTCGAGCCGGGCAATAACACGTATGATATCAACTTGCCCTCCGGCACTACCGTATTGCCGGATATAAGCGCCCGACTCAAGCGCGAGGGACAGTCGGTGGATATACGCCAGTACGCTGACTCCGTTCTGCTTACTGTAACAGCTTCGGACGGTACTGAGAATGTTTATCGTCTCTATTTCCATGTGCCCTATTCCGCCAATGCAGACCTGTCGATGATCTTCCTTGACGGCGATTCGTTGAAGGGCTTCTCGCCTGCGGAGAAGGTCTATAGGATCACGTTGCCGGTAGGTGTCTATACTTTGCCGGCGGTAGTAGCCCGAAAGGGTGAGAGCAGCCAGACGGTGCAACCGGTAGAGGTAGATGAGGAGGCTGGCAAGGTGACTGTCTCCGTGACTGCGGAAGATGGCAAGACCAAGAGCACGTATATTATCTTCTTTGCTTTCACCCTGTCGGATGCGGATACGTTAGCGATGGTTTATGAGGACGGTGCGCCGATGGCGGGATTCGATCCTGAGAACTATTATTATAGCCGCTCGCTGCCTGTAGGAACAACGGTCTTCCCGGAGCTCTCGTGGGATGAGGCGGATGCGTATCAGACTATCAGCATGGCGACCGTAGAGAGTACGCCGACCTCGCTCACCCGCCAGATCACCGTCGTGTCCGAGTCGGGTAAGAAGAGCATCTATACCATCGCTTACACCATCCTGAAATCGGATGTCGATACGCTTCAGATGATTATTATAGACAGGAAACTGCTCCCGGACTTCCGGCCGATGACCGCCGAGTACCATTACACGCTGTCGGCAGACTATGCAGCCTCGCTTAACGGCGAGATGCCGGTGGTGGAGTGGATTCCGGGTGATGAGTACCAGACAGTAATGGTTTCGCAGATGCGTGACACGCTGATAGGCAAGTCGCTGGAGTACAAGACGGTCCTGACGGTGACAGCCGCTACGGGTAAGACGCGCACGTATGTAATCCACTATCCGGTAGAGCTGTCTTCGGTAGCCACACTGAACATGATCAACCTGGCGTCCAAGCCGCTGACCAACTACGATGCAGAGCGCTTCAACTACAAGGTGGAGATCGAGCAGGAGGCTTCTTTGCCGCTTGTGTCTGTTATCAAGAAAGAGGAGGCGCAGACTTACGAGATCCAGGTGCTGGAGGACAGTGTGTATATCACCGTTACGGCTGAAGACGGCGTGACACGTAATGTCTATACGCTTGTCTTCGAGCGTCGTTTGTCGGCTAATACGAGTTTGCGTAATATCCTCCTATACGATGCGGACGGGACACCGCTGCCGGCATCTGTTCTGCCGTTCCGCCCGGAGGAGTATGGCTATACTGTGGATATCGACTATGATCCTTCACAGCCGGCTCTGGAGCAGTTGCCGGCAATGGAAACCGTCCTTGCCGACTCCCGCCAGACGATAGAGACGGAGCAGTATGTATTGCCTACCGGTGATATAAGGGTGGATATTACGGTCATTGCGCCGAATGCAGAGGACAGGGCTGTCTATACCATCGTGTTCCATTTCAGGAAACCTTCTGATGCGACCCTTGTAGCAATCATGGTAGGGGGAGACGCTCTGGCGAACTTTGATCCCACGACGACGGAGTATTCGTATCTCCATCCTTATGGTACGGAGAAGGAGGCCATGTTCGATGTAACGGATGTCTCGTATGTTCTATCCGATAGCTTGGCGCAGGCAAAGGTTACGATGGATGAGAACGGCACGATATATATCACGGTTATTGCCCAGGATGGCGAGTCGGAGAATACGTATATCATTACCCAGTCAGTGGCAGCGGATGGCGATAATACGCTGGCATGGATCAAGGTGGATGGTGAACTGTTGCGCGGTTTTGATCCGGAGCAGACCTTCTATACCTATTATATCATGGAGGGTAATACGGCACCGGCGATCACGGCTGAGGCCCGTTCGGAAAATGCCGAACTGAGTCTGCGCGAGGCGGCTGCAGGAGACACATGTCTGATCATCTGTACGGCAGCCGACGGCTCCGAGCGCCGCTACTACGTTCATTTCGCTTTCTCGTCACTCAATCCGGGACTGGTGCCTACCTCCAACGATGTGCTGATCAAACGTATCCCCGGCACGATGCAATATATGGCAGCCACACTGCGTAGCGGTGTCACCTTTGCATTGTATGACCGTCGGGGACAGTTGGTGTACTACAGCCGTGTGCCTGTGGCTGACCCCAATGACGCAGAGGTCTTTACGGATGCTGACCGGCGCGAGCGGTTGAACGATGTGATTGATACGCGTTCGGGGCTTCTGGTGGAGGTTATTCCCGGAGAACCGTACTTCTATGTATTCTTTGCGGATGAGAAAAAGAAACTGTCATCCGGTAAAATCATGGCATACTGATGAAGCGGTTATTGATAGCGGGACCGTGTGCAGCCGAGAGTCGTGAGCAGGTGCTCACGACTGCCCGGCAGATACAGGCGGCGGTAGGTGGTTGTGTGTTCCGTGCCGGAGTGTGGAAGCCACGCACGTCGCCTGCCTCCTTTCAGGGGGCGGGAGAAGAGGCTTTGGAATGGCTGCGTGAGGTGAAGGCGGAAACAGGCATGCCTCTGGCTACGGAGGTGGCTACTGCCGAACATATCCGTCTCGCCTTGGAGGCTGGGGTGGAGTATCTGTGGATAGGAGCGCGTACATCGGCGAGTCCTATTGTGGTGGAAAATCTGGCGGAGGCACTCACCCGCTACCGGCAGGGGGCGGACGGAGCATGTGCGGTTTTGCCGAAAGTTCTCATCAAGAATCCTGTCAATCCGGATGCACGGTTATGGATAGGCAATATAGCGCGGCTGGAAAGGAGCGGTTTGCCGGTGATGGCTGTTCATCGCGGCTGTGCCCATCGTCCGTCTTGGCGGATGGCTTATCGTCTGCGCCAAGAGCGCCCGGATATACCTATATTGCTCGATCCCTCCCATCTGACCGGTGAGAGAGCGCTTGTCGCCCGGGCGATGGAGAAGATCGATGTCTTGGGTTTTGACGGAGCGATGATAGAGGTGCATTGTAATCCGGAGACAGCTCTTTCGGATGCCCGGCAGCAGATCACACCCGCGGAACTTGGCGAACTGCTGAAGACCAAGATGGTTGCAGAACCGCTGGACCGTTGCGACGACCTGGCATGGCTGCGCGCCATGATCGACGAGGTGGACGACGACCTTTGGGCGAAGATTGAGGAACGGATGAATCTGGCGGAAGAGATAGGCGGATACAAGAAGAAACATCTCATCCCGCCGCTCCAGCAGAAGCGCTTTGAGGCTATCCTTGCGCAGCGGTTGGAGTGGTCAAAAACGCACCGCATCTCGGAGGATGCAGTGCGTGGAATCATGAATGTGCTTCATCAGGAGGCGCTTCGCCGCCAGCAATAGGGCACTTCTGAAATGGCTTTATCTGTTTAACAAAGCACGGGTCTGTTTGATCAATTCGTCAAACGTTTTACCGTGTTGCGGATAGTGGACATTGACCCATTTGTCCATTCCTTCCATTATTTGCAGAACCAGTCCCATGAGATCCGAAGTCATCTCCAGGGATGCTCTTATGGCGTGCTGGTTAGGCTCTCTGGTAATTATTTCAGTCAGGTATTGAAGATCGCGGAGGGTGATTTCCTTGTTGAAGATCGACATGAGCATAACCGGCATGTTCTTGTCTGTATATTGCTGAACACGGGTAAGCAACTGTTTGGTTTTCTGATCGCCTATGCCCTGTTCTTTGAACGCATTCTGGAGTACGTCCATGACCTGTCTGAAGGAAGAGTTGATAATCTCCTTGGTGCCGGAATTGACATAATAATCATTGAACACGCGCGCGTACTCGCCTGAGACGGAGACGGGGCGCTGCAGGTCTTCGGGGGTGCCGTCTTGCATGATGACCTGGATGGCTTGCTGGTATTGGGTCATAAACTCGGAGAATTCGGGCTTGTCCTGCAAGTTGGAGGCAATGTCTATAGATTTCTTTTGTATCTGGGCAAAGTGTGGATCGTTATACATGTTCTCTAATTGCTTGATATCGCTTTCGGAAACGTATTTGCGGTAGGCTGGCAGGAAAATATCTGTCATATCCTCCATCAGTTGGGTTTCTATATACTCGCTGACGATTTTCTTGCCGAGTTGAGGGTTGTCCGCAAAAGCACTTTCTGCCAGTTGTTCTATACTCTGAGAGAAGGCCTCGGTGTTGACGGTGTTGCTCACTTTCAGGTAATGTAGTAGCGCATCACGGTAAGCGTCTGCCATGAGCGGCAGGCACATCACCGCCGCAAGAATAAGAGTCATGAACTTTTTCATCGTAATAGGAGTTTAAGTGATTTAATTTTGATTTACCGCTGCAAATTTACTGCTTTTTTTTGACATATGCAAATTATTCTGCATTTTTTATCATTTAAATTTTGGGAGAATTTCAATACCGCCAATTTCCATCAATCCGTCATCCCGTCATTTTTTCGAACGCTCTGTTCAAAAACTCAGCGTTAGTTGTTCTTGTATATTCTTAGTGATAGTTAACCATTCCAGACCCTGTTGCCTACCCATTGCCTACCCATTGCCTACCCATGCCGACTCCATCTCAGCTCAATGCCGGTTCCATCTCAGCTCAATGCCGGCTTCATCATCCATTTTTGTCGCATCTTTGCGACAACCCCTCATCATCCACTTTTGTCCCATCTTTGGGA